>Ga0310691_10002909_pt1 | contig 21508 bp, 23 predicted proteins | sample 176DNAGHGlowgp2_FD_203887 | JGI IMG/M metagenome (GOLD analysis project Ga0310691, IMG submission 203887) | Sheep rumen microbial communities from Palmerston North, Manawatu-Wanganui, New Zealand - 1766 DNA GHGlow gp2 (v2) (version 2) | ecosystem: Host-associated > Mammals > Digestive system >...
CAAATATGGCAAAAAAGGTGTAAATGAAATATTTAAATCAAATTACAAGATCAGGAATCAGCTCCTTCACGCAAGAAGACTTGTTTTTCCTGATAATATGGAAATTGATGGTTTATCAGGAAAAGAATTTGTGGCAAAGCCCGAAAAAGAATTCGAAGATCTGATAGAAACTTTTCTTAAATAAATTGGTAGTGTAAAGCAAGTTATGAAAACATTAGACCGTCCTAAGGAATCCACCGCAAGCGGTACCCCCTTAGGACCAAAGCTGGGGGAAAATATATGGCAACGTGGAGTTCGAGGGGACTTAGAGGCTCTACACTTGAAGAACTTATAAACAGGACTAACGAACGTTATCAGGAGGAAGGACTCGCTCTTATTCAGAAGATCCCTACTCCTATAACGCCTATAAACATCGACAAGGAGACAAGGCACATCACCCTTGCATATTTTGACCAGAAAAGTACTGTTGACTATATCGGAGCTGTTCAGGGAATTCCTGTTTGCTTCGATGCCAAAGAATGTGCCACTTCTACATTCGCATTAGAGAATATCCATGAACACCAGGTCTTTTTCATGGATGAATTTGAAAAGCAGGATGGAATTGCTTTTTTTCTTATCTATTTTTCATCAATAGGAGAATATTATTATCTGCCTTTCAGGAAACTGAAAGTATTCTGGGACAGAGCCACAGCAGGAGGCCGAAAGAGCTTTCGCCATGATGAGCTTGATCCTGAGTATACGATCTCCACAGATTCCGATGGGGCATTTATCCCATATCTTAATATGCTCAACAAGGATTTGGGCGAGCGATAGTTGCAAGTTTTATTTTCATTTTCATTGTTGACATTTATACGGTCTTTCGATAAACTGAGATAAGTTTAACATAGTAGCATGGTAACGCACTACTACGGTAAAGTGTTGGAGGATGATATGAATAGAAATTTATTGCATACTCCCGAGGGGGTCAGAGACATTTACGGACATGAATGCAGCGACAGATGTCAGGTCAAGCATGCCATAAGCCGTAAGATGCAGTCATTTGGGTTTGAAGAGATAGATACACCGTCGTTTGAATTTTTTGATGTTTTCGCACGAGAGATAAGCAACAACAGTGCAATGGAGCTTTATAAATTCTTTGACAACGAGGGAAGAACCATGGTCCTTAGACCCGATTTTACGCCCTCTGTTGCAAGATGCGTATCCAAGTATTTCCTGACAGAAAATGAGCCGGTACGTTTTTACTATAGTGGAAAAACATTTCTTAATACTCACAATCTCCAGGGAAAGCTCAAAGAAAACACTGAGATGGGCGCAGAGCTTATGAATGAGCCATCTGTCTATGCAGATGCCGAGATGATAGCGCTTCTTGTTCAGTCTCTTAAAGAAACAGGTCTTGATGATTTCAAGGTAAGCATAGGCGATGCAGACTATTACCTTGGAATATGCGATGAAGCATGCATTGGAAAAGACCTTGAGGCAGATATCAGAGAGCATATGGTCAGCCGTAACAGCTTTGCAGCAGACCTTGTTATGCAGCAGGCAGCTGTTTCCGAAAAATACAGACAGCTTATCCAGAACGTGGCAACTTTTATTGGAGATTCCTCAATCCTTGATGAAGCTGCCGGTCTTGTTAATAATGAGAGGTCAAATAAAGCAATAGCAAGGCTTCAGGAACTCTACAAGGTTCTGTGCAGCTATGGGATTAAGAAATACATCTCATTTGACCTGGGGCTTTTAAGTAAGTTTAATTACTACACCGGTGTTATTTTCGGGGCTTACACCTATGGCGTAGGTGATGCTATCGCAAGAGGCGGTCGCTATGACAATCTTCTTGAAAAGTTTGGAAAAAGCGCACCTGCCATCGGATTTATGATAAATATCGATGAGCTGATGAAGGCTCTATACAGCCAGAAGGTTAAGATATCAGACGGTGATGAAGCAATTGTCATTGAATATACTGCTTCAGATTTTGACGAATCCTTAAAGAAGGCAGATCAGCTTAGGAATCAGGGAAAGAAAGTCATACTTAAAGAAAGGACAAAGAAATGAGCGATGAAAAAAGATATTTAACCTTTGCCCTCGGAAAAGGCAGACTTGTAAATGACACTATGGAGCTCCTTGAAAAATGCGGGATCCATTGTAAGGAAGTTACCGATAAGAGCACCAGAAAACTTATTTTTACAAATGAAGAATTAAAGTTAAAATTTTTCCTTGCAAAGGGACCTGATGTTCCAACTTATGTGGAGCTTGGCGCTGCGGACATCGGAATAGTCGGAAAAGATACGATAATGGAAGAAAACCGCAGTGTATATGAAGTCCTTGATCTGGGATTTGGAAAATGCAGAATGTGCGTGTGCGGTCCGGAGTCAGCAAGAGAGCTTCTAAATCATCACGAAATGATAAGAGTAGCAAGTAAATATCCAAGGATCGCGAGAGATTATTTTTATACGACCAAGGATCAGACTGTGGACATAATCAAACTAAATGGTTCTGTGGAGCTTGGACCCATCGTTAATTTGTCGGACGTAATTGTTGATATAGTTGAAACCGGCAGCACCTTAAGAGAAAACGGTCTGACCGTTCTTGAAGAAATCTGCCCGCTTTCTGCCAGAGTTATCGTAAATCAGGTTAGTATGCAGATGGAGCCTGACAGAATACATAAACTTATTAAAGACATGAAGGAGAACCTCTGATGCGCATTGTAGAGCTTAATGAAAATACAAAAGGAGAGCTTCTTGATAAGCTTTTAAAGAGAAGCCCCGACAGCTATGGCGAGTACGAAGCCATTGTCTCTGATATCATAGATAATGTAAGAAAAAACCGCGATAGTGCTTTATTTGAATATACCAGGAAATTTGATAAATACGACCTTACAAAGGAAAACATAAAGGTAACTCAAAAAGAAATTCAGGATGCTTATAAGAGTCTTGAGCCGGAATTTGTCGATGTAATGAAAAGAAGTGCCGAAAATATAAGAGCTTTTCATGAAAAGCAAAAGAGAAATACCTGGATAGATACCAAAGATGACGGATCGATACTCGGACAAAGGATACTTCCGATAGAGATTTCCGGAGTATATGTTCCCGGCGGAAAAGCTGCTTATCCTTCAAGCGTTCTTATGAATGTTATTCCTGCTAAAGTTGCGGGCGTAGAGAGAATCATCATGTGTACGCCCCCTTCAAAGGACGGCACGGTAAATCCGGGAACCCTTGTAGCTGCTGATATTGCAGGAGTTACAGAAGTCTATAAAGTTGGCGGCGCACAGGCAATAGCTGCGATGGCATTTGGTACAGAGTCTATTCCTAAGGTTGATAAAATAACAGGCCCCGGAAATATCTTCGTAGCCCTTGCCAAAAAGGCTTGTTTTGGCTATGTATCGATCGATTCAATTGCAGGTCCCTCCGAAATACTTGTTATTGCTGATGAAACTGCCAATCCCAGATATGTTGCCGCAGATCTTCTTTCCCAGGCAGAGCATGATGAGATGGCAAGTGCTATACTTATAACTACAAGTAAGGATATTGCAGAAAAAGTTTCAACGGAAATTGACGGATTTTTAAAGGAGCTATCAAGGTCTGATATCATCTCAAAGTCTCTTGAAAACTATGGCTATATTTTCGTTGCAGATAATATGGATGATGCTGTAAGCTGCGCAAATGCCATAGCTTCCGAGCATCTTGAGATCATAACCGTAAATCCTTTTGAAGTTATGACCAAAATAAAGCATGCCGGCGCTATATTCCTTGGGGAAAATTCATCGGAACCGCTTGGAGACTATTACGCAGGTCCAAACCACATCCTTCCGACCAATCAGACTGCAAGATTTTTCTCACCTCTTTCAGTTGATGACTTTGTAAAGAAAACCAGCATCATCGCTTATTCGAAGGAAGGACTTTCAAAGGTTCACAAAGACATTGAACTTTTTGCCAAAAATGAAGGTCTTACAGCTCACGCAAATTCAATCGCGGTAAGATTTGAATAAATACAGGAGACATTTAAAATGGGAAGATATGCTGAAGTAAACAGAAAGACCGGAGAAACTGACATAACCGTAAAGATAGAGCTTGATGGAACAGGCGAAAATTCCATTGATACCGGAATAGGCTTTTTTGACCATATGCTTCAGGCCTTTGCAAAACACGGTCTGTTTGATCTTACAGTCTCTGTAAAGGGAGATCTGAATGTTGATGGTCACCACAGCGTAGAAGATACCGGTATTGTTTTGGGACAGGCTATAATGAAGGCCCTCGGAGATAAGAAGGGCATAAAAAGATACGGCCAGATGCTGCTTCCGATGGATGAAGCTTTGGTCATGTGCGCAGTTGATCTGTGCGGAAGACCTTATATGGTAATGGACTGCGATTTTGAGGCTCCTATGGTAGGAGAGTTTGACACTCAGCTTGTCAGAGAATTTTTCTATGCAATATCTTACGGCGCCATGATGAATTTGCATCTAAGACTTATCACCGGCATTAATGATCATCACAAGATAGAAGCTATGTTTAAATCCTTTGCCAAGGCACTTGACGAAGCAACAAAAATCGACGACCGCATAGCCGGAGTTCTTAGCACGAAGGGAGCATTATAATATGCTGAAAAAATTTGTTCCATGCATTTATTTATACAAAAATACCGCTGTTAAGGGATTTGATGATCTGACATCCTATGCAGAGACTCCTCTTGCCCTTGCTGAAAAATATGACAATGATGATGCTGATGCAATAATAATCTATGACATGTCAAAAGGCGATGCTGAGCATGAAGAATCATTAGACATCATCAAGGATATCTGCGGGAAAGTAGGAACAGAAGTCTACGGAGCCGGAAATGTAAAGCGCATGGAGGATATAAAAAAGCTTCTCTATGCAGGCTGCAAAAAGGCATGTCTTAATTTTTCAAAGCAGGAGAACATAGATATCCTTCTGGAAGTCTCCGAGAAATTCGGAAAAGATAAGATTGCCATCTGCTATACGGAAACCGATAAGATAAGTTCTCTTGAAGAAAATATCAAAAAATACGCTGATGAACTAATTTTACTTAATTCGAGCGAGATAAAGAAAACTCCCGAAATAGATATGCCTACGATCTTAAGCCTTCCTGATGCTTCACTCGATAAGGTTCTGTCTTTATTATCACAGGCAAATGTAAGTGGCATATCCGGCGCAGCTATGAATGTTAATTCCGGCGAAATCAGGAATATGAAGAAAATCTGTGCCGATAACGACCTTGCCGTAAATAGAATGGTACCTTCATTCAGATGGGAAGATTTTAAGAAGAATTCTGACGGTCATGTGCCTGTTGTTGTTCAGGACTACAGAACCGATGAAGTTTTGATGGTTGCATATTTTAATGAGGAATCATTTTATAAGACCATTGAAAGCGGCAAAATGACATATTTTAGCAGAAGCAGGAACTCGCTTTGGGTAAAGGGCGAAACCAGCGGACATTTCCAATATGTTAAAAAACTGATCTGCGACTGCGACAAAGATACGATCCTTGCCAAGGTAAAACAGGTCGGAGTTGCCTGCCACACAGGCAGATACTCATGCTTTTTCAATGAAATCGCTTCAAGAAATTATACCGAAAAGAATCCGCAAAAGGTTCTTGAAAACGTATTTGAAGTAATAAAGGACAGAAAAATCAATCCCAGAGAGGGCTCATATACCAACTATCTCTACGAAAAAGGACTTGATAAGATCCTTAAGAAAGTCGGAGAAGAGAGCACAGAAATGGTGATTGCAGCCAAAAATGAAAATTCAAATGAACTCATTTACGAAATGGCAGATTTCCTGTATCATATGATGGTACTTATGTCTGAAAAGGAAATCTCCTGGGAAGAGATTACGGATGAACTTGCCAGAAGATAAGTCCTTTTGAATCTTTTAAGTAATTTGAGGTGTATTTTGAACGAAAAACTGGCTTTATCAGATGAGATTCTTCTTAGCATCAGTAAACCGGAGCGCTATATCGGCGGCGAAGTTAACAGTGTTGTCAAGAATCCTGATGATGTAAAAATAAGATTTGCATTTTGTTTCCCGGATGTGTATGAGATTGGTATGTCACATCTGGGAATTCAAATTCTCTACGGTCTTTTTAATGAATATGATGATGTATGGTGCGAGCGTGTATTTTCACCCTGGGCTGATATGGACAATGTGCTCAGACAGGAGAAGATACCGCTTTTTGCGCTAGAATCACAAGATCCGGTAAAGGATTTTAATTTTCTTGGATTCACCTTGCAGTATGAGATGTGCTATACAAACATCCTGCAGGTACTGGATCTTTCAAATGTTCCCATTTTTGCAAAAGACAGAACATGGGATGATCCTATAGTTATCGGCGGAGGTCCATGCTCATATAACCCCGAGCCAATTGCTGACTTTTTCGATATCTTTTATATTGGCGAAGGTGAAACGAAATATCGTGAACTTTTTGACCTGTATGAGAAGGCAAAGGAAGAAGGCATTTCAAGAGAAGAGTTTTTATGTAAGTGCTCACAGATACACGGCCTATATGTACCTTCTCTCTACGATATCAGCTACAACGAGGATGGCACGATCAAAGCTATAACTCCATTAAAGGAAGGCGTACCCGCTGTTGTAAAAAAAGAGATGTGCACAGATCTTACAAATGCATATTATCCGATGAAGCCGGTTATGCCCTTTATAAGAGTGACTCAGGACAGAGTCGTTATGGAAGTTATGCGCGGATGTATAAGAGGTTGCAGATTCTGTCAGGCAGGTCAGCTATACAGACCTCTTCGCGAAAGAGATGTTGAAAAGCTAAAGGAATACGCTATAACACTTCTTAAAAATACAGGCTACGAGGAAATATCACTTAGCTCACTAAGTACCAGTGATTATTCACACCTTAACGAACTTCTTGATTTCCTTATCGATTACTGCAATGAACACAAGGTTAATATTTCGCTTCCTTCTCTAAGAATTGATGCATTTTCTCTTGATGTAATGAGTAAGGTCCAGGATGTAAAGAAGTCTTCACTTACCTTTGCTCCTGAGGCCGGAACGCAGAGAATGAGAAATGTCATAAACAAAGGTCTTACAGAGGAAGATATTCTCCGCGGAGCTCACGAAGCATTTGAAGGCGGCTGGAATAAGGTAAAACTGTACTTTATGCTTGGTCTTCCCGGCGAAACGGAAGATGACATATTGGGAATAGGCGATATTGCAAACAAAATTGCTGTTGAATATTTTGAAACAGTGCCGAAGGAAAAAAGAAACGGCCGAACAATTGACATAGTTGCAAGTACCTCATTCTTTGTACCAAAGCCGTTTACTCCATTCCAGTGGGCATCTATGAATACCAAGGATGAATTCCTTGATAAAGCAAATATTACAAGAAAAGGCATTATGTCACAGCTAAATCAGAAGCATATCAAGTATAACTGGCATGAAGCTGATGCAAGTATGCTTGAAGGCATTCTTGCAAGAGGTGACAGAAGACTGGCTAAGGTTATTTATAATGTCTATAAGCGCGGATGCATTTTTGATGCATGGAGTGAATACTTTAAAAATGATATCTGGATGGAGGAACTTGAAAAGGCCGGCCTTGATATTTTGTTCTATGTTAAGAGAGAAAGAACAAAGGATGAAATCCTTCCGTGGGATATGATTGACTGCGGAGTTTCTAAGGAATTCCTCTGGCGTGAATGGTTAAGGTCTAAGGAAGGCGTTGTTTCCCCGAACTGCAGACAGGCATGCATGGGATGCGGCGGTGCATATTACGGTGTTGGAATATGCATAGAGCCAAAGATTGGAGTTAACTAAAAAGAATGATTAAATTACGTTTGAAATACAAAAAGCACGGTCCTATCCGTTTTCTTGGGCATCTTGATGTTATGAGATATGTTCAGAAAGCCATAAGACGAGCTGAAATTGATATTAAATATTCAGAAGGCTACAGCCCGCATCAGATTTTATCATTTGCACAGCCACTTAGCGTCGGTTCTACAACTGATGGAGATTATCTTGATATGACGCTCAATTCAATGATTTCCGTAGAGGATGTCGTAGCAAGGCTTCAGGATAGCATGAATGAAGGCCTTGATGTCATTTGCGCAAAGGTACTTCCCGAAAAGTGCGAAAATGCTATGACAAGTGTTGCTGCCTGTGAATACATGATCTCATTTCGAAATGGTAAGGAGCCTTCTTTTGATCTGAAGGATACATTTGAAAGATTTATGGCTCTTGATACCATACCTGCTATGAAAAAGACAAAGAATGGCGAAAAAGAAATAGACATAAGACCTCTGATATTCAGAGGCGAGATCACTGATGATAATAAAATCCATGTTCTTTTATCTGCAGGAAGCGCATCCAATCTTAAAGCGTCTTTGTTTGTGAGTTCGCTTTACAGATTTGCAGGTGAAAAAGAGCCCGAGTTTGCAGCAGTATACAACAGGATTGATACATATCTTTCAGGCGAAGATGAGGACGGCCCCTATGTTGTTCCAATGATCACCGATGTGATTTCCGATGCTTCCTTTGCACGGACTCTTGGTAATGAAGGGAAAATTCATGTCTGAAATAATAGTTACAAACTGGAAAGAGCATTTAAGTATTCTTGGTTTTTTTGATGGAAAACTTATTTTTCTGGATTTTCCTTGCGAAAATGACAGAACAGGAAACATATATGTCGGAAGGGTCGAAAATGTTGTTTCCAATCTGAATGCAGCTTTTGTCCGCTTTGAAAGTAATAATAAAAAGCACGGAATAGGATTTTTGCCCGTAAAAAATCTTGATCCCAAATTTGTATTAAACAGAGAAATAAAAAGCGCATCTGAATTAAGAGCAGGAGACGACGTACTTGTCTTTTTGAGAACTGAAGAGCATAAGACAAAACAGGCAAGGCTTTCCTGCGATGAGAGAGCTTTTAGAAAGTCAAAAGCATTTTCCGGTGAAGATTCCGGTCACATGGAAGGTCAGCACTATGCAGATCTTGAAGAGCTGATAAAAACTGCAAAATGCAGATGTGAATATCAGCTTTTGTACGGCACTTCGTCAGATTTAAAAGCCTGCATCCTTTCAGCAAAAGAACAGCTTGAAAAAGAATATGGCTTAGAATTTAAGCTTATTACTGATATCAGCATTGTTTATGATGAGCTTAAGGATGATAGCGATATCACATTTTATGATGAAGAAAAAAGCAGGCTTCCGATAAATGTTCACTATAGTCTGACAAGCAAGACAGATGACCTTTTGAAAAAGAAAGTATGGCTTGATTCCGGAGCATATCTTGTGATTGAACAGACAGAGACACTTAATCTTATAGATGTAAATTCCGGAAAAAACTTAAAAAAATCAGATGAAATATTTCTTGAAATAAATAAAGAAGCGGCTATCGAAGCTTGCAGGCAGATAAGACTAAGAAACCTTTCCGGTATGATACTTATTGATTTTATCGATCTAAAGACAGCAGAAGCTAATGACGAGCTTATAGAATTTGTATCGGATCTTGTAAAAAAAGACCGGTTCAATATGAGATTTATCGACCTCACAGGACTTGGGATCATGGAATTTACAAGAGATAAAAAGAAAAAAACACTACGTGAGACTATTGACATACATAGAATGTGATGTTACTATTCTATAGTATGCCGCTTAACGAGGTTAAAGAGGAGATTATTTCCCACCACAGTTAGCGAGATTTGGAAGAAGGAGGTGCCTTATGTACGCAATTATAGTTACTGGTGGTAAGCAGTACAAGGTTTCCGAGGGCGACATCATCAAAGTTGAGAAGCTTGATGTTGAAGCTGGAAAAGAAGTTACATTTGACAATGTTATTGCAGTAAACGATGATAAGACTCTTAAGGTTGCAGGCGATGTTGCAGGTGCTAAAGTTAGCGCAACTGTACTTGAGCAGGGCAAGGGCAAGAAGGTTATCGTTTATAAGTACAAGAGTAAGACCGGTTATCACAAGAAGAACGGTCACAGACAGTGCTTCACAAGCGTTAAGATCGACAAGATCTCTATGTAATGTGAGAAGAGTTTGAGATATGACAAATATCACTATTCGTAAAAATTCAGATGGCGATTATGTTGGTTTTGAATTAAACGGACACGCCGGTTCCGGTGATTATGGTAAAGATATTGTTTGTGCTTCAATTTCAGTTCTAAGCATAAATACCGTAAATTCACTTGAAGAACTTACAGAAGATGATATTGTGTGCAATGCTGATCCTAATGAAGGTATTATCAGGCTTGATTTTAATGGACCTATTTCCAATGATGCCGAGCTTTTGATGAAATCTTTTGAACTCGGGATCACAAGTATCTACAAACAGTATGGTAATGAGTTTTTGAACATAAAATTCGAGGAGGTATAAGTCATGTTGAATATGGACCTTCAATTTTTTGCTCATAAGAAGGGAGTCGGTTCTACAAAGAACGGTCGTGACTCCGAAGCAAAGCGTCTTGGAGCAAAGAGAGCTGACGGACAATTCGTAAAGGCTGGAAATATTTTATACAGACAGCGCGGAACTCATATTCATCCGGGTACAAACGTTGGTATCGGTAAAGATGATACACTTTTTGCCCTGATCGATGGTGTTCTTCGTTTTGAGCGCAAGGGCCGCGATAAGAAGCAGGCTAGCGTTTACGCTGTAGAGAGCAAGTAATACGAACATGTTTAAGCTCCAAACAAATTTTTGTTTGGAGCTTTTTTACATTTTTAAGGTCTTATTTTATAATTATTTGTAGCTGACTATTGTAGTTTGATTAGTGGAGAAAAGAATGCCTGCATTTGTTGATAGAGCAAGAATATTCATAAGAAGTGGAAAAGGCGGAGATGGACATGTCTCTTTCAGAAGAGAGAAATTTGTTGCTAACGGTGGCCCCGATGGTGGTGACGGCGGCAATGGTGGTAATGTCATCGTCTGTGTAGATCCTGGTGTCAATACACTTTCCGATTTTCATTTTGGTGGAAAGTATAAGGCAGAAAATGGTGAGGACGGTGGTAAGAGAAGATGCCATGGTAAGCAGGGCTCTGACATTATCATCAAGGTTCCCGAAGGAACCGTTATAAAAGAAGCAGCAAGCGGAAAAGTAATTGTCGATATGTCCGGAAATACTAAGGAATTCGTTATCCTTAAGGGCGGAAAAGGCGGAAATGGTAACATGCATTATGCAACAAGTACAATGCAGGCACCAAGATATGCCCAGCCCGGACAGCCTGCGAAGGAGCTGGAAGTTATTCTTGAGCTTAAGATGATCGCAGATGTTGGACTTGTTGGATTCCCTAATGTCGGTAAATCAACATTTTTGAGTAAAGTATCTAATGCAAAGCCCAAGGTTGCAAACTATCATTTTACAACCCTTACTCCTATGCTCGGTGTTGTCAGCTTGAATGATGCCAGAGGTTTTATTGTTGCGGACATTCCGGGTCTTATCGAAGGCGCTTCGGATGGCGCAGGTCTTGGACATGAATTTCTAAGACATATTGAAAGAACACGCGTAATGATACATGTTGTTGATGCTGCAGGTACAGAAGGTCGTGATCCTTTTGAAGATATAGAGGCAATCAACAACGAACTTGCCAAATATAATGCCGATATCACGAAGAGACTTCAGGTAATTGCAGCAAACAAAATAGATATGCTTCCTGATGGAGAAAACAGTGAAATAATAGCAAAGCTAAAAGAGAAGTACGAACCGCTTGGAGTTAAGGTATTTCCTACATCTACGTTAACTGGAAAAGGTATTAATGAGCTGTTATACTATATTAGCAGAGAACTCGATAAACTCCCTGAAGATACGATAGTATTTGAAAGCGAGTATGATCCTGAGACAGAACTTAAGGAAGAGAATCTTGCATTTACTGTAGAATACGATTCAGATGCCAAGGAATATGTGATTGAAGGACCTAAGATTGAAAAGATGCTTGGTTACACCAACCTTGATTCCGAGAAGGGATTTGCTTTCTTCCAGAATTTCCTTGTTGAGAACGGAATCCTTGATCAGCTTGAAGAGCTCGGAATTCAGGATGGCGATACTGTACGTATGTATGGTAACAGCTTTGATTATTACAAGAATGCGGATACAGCAACAGGTGGAAACATGATTGCTGAAGATGAAGATAACTTCGACGATTTCGATAATATGGAGGACGAAGATGAATTTAACGAGTAAACAGCGTGCTTATCTTAAGGGACTTGCACAGAATATAGAGCCTGTTTTTTCTATAGGCAAATCATCTGTTACACCTGAAGTAACTGAAAGTGTATCAGAATGCTTCAATACAAAAGAACTTATTAAAGGAACTGTTCAGAAAAACTGTCTGGATGATGTGAAGGAGGTTGCAAATACTGTAGCTGACAGAACAAGATCTACACTTGTGCAGGTTATTGGCAGAAAGATAGTATTATACAAGCCTTTTCATGAGAATCCTGAAATAAAGCTCCCTAAATAAGCATTTGAAGTTCTAAAATAAAATATTACATCAAAGAGGGGAACATGACATGGCAGAACGTAAAATAGGTATTTTAGGCGGAACATTTAATCCAATCCATAATGCTCATCTGTTACTTGCAGAGGCAGCAAGAGAGCAGTTTGGGCTCGACCGGGTTATTTTTATACCTAGTGGATGTTCATATATGAAAAAGGATGAGGATATTCCATCAGGAGATCTTCGCTATCAGATGGTAAAGCTTGCGATAGAAGGTAATCCGTACTTTACCTGCTCACGTATTGAAATAGACAGAGAAGGCAATACATATACGATAGATACACTTAAGGAACTAAACAATATGTATCCGGGCGATGAGATATATCTTATTATGGGCGGTGATACATTTAAGCAGATCGAATACTGGAAGGATAGCGAAGAGATATTCAAAAACTGTATTATTCTTGCTGCTGTAAGAGATCATATGTCACTTGCTGAAATGGATAAACATCGTCAGTATCTTCAGAATAAGTTTGGCGCTGATGTACGCCTTCTTCAGTTTCACGATCTGGATCTTTCATCTACAGCTCTTAGAAAGAAAATCCAGACTGGCAGATCTGTCCGTTATCTTCTTCCTGAAGAAGTTATTGAGTTCGCCAGAGTTAAGAACATCTACAGCGGACGAGCACAGGTTGTAAATGATGATGATGTGAAGATCTACAACAACTGATTTATTGCGGAGTTTTAATGAAAACTATTGATATAACGCAGAAACTTAGAAAAGAAATGCAAAGCGCACTTAAAGCTGACAGATTCGACCATACACTTGGTGTTGCTTATACAGCTGCGAATATGGCTTCTGTACATGACGTTGATGTTCAAAAAGCGCTTATTGCCGGCTTTCTTCATGACTGTGCCAAAAACATCAGCCATGATGAGCAGATGCAGATATGCAGGAAGTACGATGTCGAGATTACGGATATAGAGAAAAGAAATCCTGCACTCATTCATGCAAAAGCCGGAATGTGCCTTGCAAAGCATAAGTATGATATTAAAGATCAGGAAATATTATCTGCCATAAGATGGCATACTACAGGAAAGCCTGATATGACTGCCCTTGAGAAGATAATATTTATTGCAGACTTTATAGAGCCCAACAGAAAGCCTCTTGAACATATGGATGAGATCAGAAAAGAGGCCTTTAGGGATCTTAACTTATGTATGCTTCATATTTTGCGTGACACACTAAACTATCTTGATCATATCGATAAAGAATGTGATCCTATGACAAAAAGTACATTCGATTACTATTCAAATCTTATTGGTTAAACTAATTATTTGGAGGGATTATTTAATGAGTGAACATTCTATTGAAAACTCAAAAGAGATGGTAAAGCTTGCGGTTGATGCTCTTGAAGACCGTAAGGGTACAAATATTGAAATCCTTGATATAAGTGAGGTTTCTTCTCTCGGAGATTACTTTATTATTGCAAGCGGTTCAAACAGACCTCAGATCCAGGCAATGGCTGACAAGGTTGAAGAGATGCTTGGAAGAGCAGGCTATGAAAAAAAAGATGTTGAAGGGTACGAAAGTGCATTTTGGATTCTTCTCGATTTTGGTGATATCATAGTTCACATATTCGATGAAGAGAACAGAATTTTCTACGACCTTGAGAGAATATGGAGAGACGGGAAACAGATTTCAAAAGAAGACCTGTATTTTTCAGGACGCAAATAAAGAACAAAGAGTCGCGAGCGACTCTTTGCGCGCTGGTGCGCGCAAGCTTTAGCTTGCAAAATTCATCTGCGCACCAGTCGCATCCTTAGCGGAGCGCTTTTTATTTGATAGGAATTTCCTATCAAATAAAAAAAGAATGACTTCTTATAGGCAAAAGTGGAACTCGCCTGCAAGAAGTCATTTTTTATATCTTAGGAAATTGATTTCCTAGGATATTTTGTTACATTATTTAGTAAAGTCTAAGAACGCCGAAAACCTTGCCGAGGATAGCACAATCATCAACAATTATGGGATCCATGGTATCGTTTTCAGGCTGAAGTCTGATGTGGCCGTTTTCTTTATAAAAAGTCTTAACAGTTGCAGAGTCATCAATAAGAGCAACTACCTGATCACCGTTTTTTGCAGTATCGCAAGCATGAACAAAAATACGGTCGCCATTAAAAATACCTGCATTTATCATTGAATCGCCCTTAACATTCAGAATAAATGTGTCACCCTTAGGGCACATCTCTGCGGGAATAGGAAAGTAGCTGTCAATATTCTGCTCAGCAAGAATAGGCATTCCTGCAGCAACCTGGCCAATAACAGGTACACTCACCATTTCAGTACGGATCATATTGAAGCTGTCATCGCAGATTTCAATTGCTCTGGGTTTGGTGGGGTCCCTTCTTATATATCCGTTTTTCTCAAGAGTTTCAAGATGAGAGTGTACGGAAGATGTAGATTTAAGCTTAACCTTCTCACATATTTCACGTACAGTTGGCGGATACCCCTTTTCAAGAATAACTTCTTTCATAAATTCAAGTATCTCAGACTGTTTCTCAGATATTTTTCCTTTAGACATAATAATCCTCCATTCATTAACGAACCTATGTTCAGTATATCATAATAAAATACCATAGGCAAACATGAGTTTATTTGTCTTTATATTTTTTTTGTGCGAATATTATAATGTTTACATGAGGGAAATTTATGTTTCTACGTTTCCAAATTTATATATTCACGATAAATAATTTCATATAAAAACAAATAAATATTGTGTTTTTAATTTTCGTTTTGTCATATTCTAAACATAATTATGGAACAAAATAGTTATCGGAAGGCGAAAATGCATTTTTTCGAGATCACAGTAGAAGATGAGTTTAATTGAAAAAATAATTGAACCAAAAGAATTTTTATCAGAGGATCGCAAGCGATTTACCAATTTGGCATTAAAAGCGATGATCGTACCTCTCCTTATAGAGCAGCTTCTTCAGATGGTAGTAGGACTTGCGGATACCATGATGGTCAGTTATGCAGGCGAAGCTGTTGTTGCGGGTGTTGGGCTTGATACCATGGTTTACACCATATTCATCTATCTTTTTACCGCAATTTCAGCCGGAGGTTCGGTTGTTGTATCACAGTACATCGGCAGTAAAGAAAAGGATAATGCAGATCTGTCCGCATCGCAGATTTTCTTTATAGGAGGCCTTCTTTCTATATTATGCATGATGCTGATGCTGTTTTTTGGTTCATCACTTCTTGGTGCAATGTATCCCAAAGCTGAAGCAGATACCATGGCGGCTTGTAGGACATATATGTGGATTGTTGCATGGTCTTTTCCTGCAAATGCAATTTATAACGCTGGTTGTGCGGTTTTTCGTGCGATGGGTAAGACCAGAGTGACCATGTTGGTATCGTTTATAGCTAATCTGGTCAATGTTGTAGGAAACGCTATTGGTATATTCGTATTAAAAGCAGGTGCAGCCGGTGTTGCATGGCCTACAACGATATCATGGTATGTAGCAGCCATTATTATGACGATGCTTTGTATAGAGACGAAGGCATCTGATGATATCCTGAGAAAAATAAGTTCACTTAGCGGCACAAGAATAGGTATAGGTATAAAGGATTCTCTTAGCCTGAATGTACAGATGGCAAAACGTATTCTGGGCGTTGCCATCCCTAATTCAATAGAAAATACTCTTTTCCAGGCAGCAAAGGTTGTTCTTGGTATGCTGACTGCGACTTTTGGAACTTCTCAGATTGCAGCAAATACTACAGGTCAGACTTTCTGGTCACTTGCAGCATGTATGGGTATGTCTATGGGGACAGTATTTATCACTGTTGTCGGACAATGCGTAGGTGCAGGCGATTATGAAGCCGCAGAGTGGAACATAAGAAAACTAACCAGATTATCGCTTTTACTTGCTGTTATCTGGAACGTGATCGTAATGGCACTTACACCGTTACTGCTTACTCTATACAATCTATCAGATGAAACAAAACGTCTGATCCTCATAATTGTAGCGATTCATAATCTTTTTTCGGGACTTGTGCAGCCTTTTTCCGGCCCGCTTTCATCTGGACTACGTGCCGCAGGAGACGTGAAGTTTACGATGTGGGCTTCAATATTTGCCACAGTTGTATGCAGGACTGCCTTGTCATTTATGCTCGCACTATGGATGGGAATGGGAGTAATTGGAATTGCACTTGCAATGGTTCTTGACTGGTGCATTAAAGCAGCTCTTGATATTTGGCGTTTCAGGAGCGGAAAATGGAGGAATAAAAAAATAATATGATCACAGTTAATCTTTACTACAAAGGGAAAAATGGGAGTGCCAGGGCATTTGCAGATGAAATGGAGTCATCCGGAATTGCAGATGCAATAAGAAATGAAGAAGGTAATCTGCGCTATCAATATTTTCAGCCAATAGGTGACCCTGAGACTGTTTTGCTTATAGACTCATGGATAGATCAGGCTGCAATAGACGCACACCATGCATCTAAAATGATGGAGCAGCTTGCAAGCCTGCGTGAAAAATATGATCTTCATATGACGGTAGAACGTTTTATCAGTGATGATTATGAGGCTGATGAAAAATTTCTGAGAAAGTGATCTGGACTGTTAAGCTTTTTAGGGCAAAAAAAGCTTCAAATAATAGTTGTGACTATGTTTACATTTAGGAGAGGAGATTATCTATGGATTTCAAACCGGCAAAAAAACTTGGATTTGGCATGATGAGAATGCCGCTTATCGACAAAACAAATGATGCAGATGTTGATATTGAAACAGTTTCAAAAATGGTTGATATGTTCCTTGAAAGAGGGTTCACTTATTTTGATACTGCTTGGATGTATAATGGTTTCAACAGTGAAAATGTTGCAAGAAAAGCACTTGTTGAAAGACATCCTAGGGATAGCTTTACTCTTGCTACAAAGCTTCATGCAGGATTTATCAATTCTAAAGAAGACAGAGATAAGATTTTTAATGAGCAGCTTAAAAAGACCGGAGCAGGATACTTTGACTATTATCTGATCCATGGCATAGAAGAGGGGCTGCTTCAAAAATATGAAGACCTTGACTGCTTTAATTGGCTGCTTGATAAAAAGAAGGAAGGTCTTGTGCATCATGCGGGTTTTTCTTTCCATGATACTCCAAAGCTTTTGGACGACATACTTACAAGACATCCGGAAATGGAATTTGTTCAGCTGCAGATCAATTATCTTGATTGGGAAAGCGAATGGGTTCATTCAAGAGAATGCTATGAAGTAGCTGCAAAGCACGGCAAACCTGTCATAGTCATGGAACCTGTAAAAGGCGGCACACTCTCTAAACTTCCTTTAGAAGCTACTTCGTTATTTAAAGAAAAGGATGAGAATATGTCTATTCCAAGCTGGGCGATCAGATTTGCAGCCAGCTTAGATAATGTCATGGTTGTCTTATCAGGAATGAGCAGTTTGGAGCAGATGGATGACAATACTTCTTACATGGAGGATTTTAAGCCATTATCAGAAGATGAAAAAAAGCTTTGCTTCAAAGCTGCCGATATAATTAATAATCAAATTGCTATTCCATGCACCGGCTGTTCGTATTGTACGGAAGGCTGTCCCATGAAGATAGCAATTCCTAAGTACTTTTCTCTTTATAATGAGAATATGCGAGAAGACATGGAAGAAAAGGGCTGGACCATTAACTTTACAAACTACGAAAACCTTGTAAAAAGCGGTTTCGGAAGAGCTAGCGACTGTATAGCCTGTGGTCAGTGCGAGGGTGTTTGCCCTCAGCATCTTCCTATCATAGACAATCTTAAGAAAGTTGCAGCTCACTTTGAACATTAAATCATTAAATAAGATGAAAAAGGAGAAATGAAAGATACCGTATGTAATGGATCTATTAAACTCATGCCTCGCAGTTCAATGGTACTTATCGGGACTTATTACTCTTACCAGTCTATTTCGAGGCTTTTGAAAATGTTCAATCGAAGAATACGAAAAGTAATACACCTAAGCAGGAGAAGATCTTTGTGTCTTCTCCTGTTTCTTTTTTCAGCCACTTTACGTGATAGCACCCTTTAACAGAACCTCCCTTCACGTAATTCGTCTAAATATTTCAGCCACTGTACGTGATACCATCCTTTAACAGAACCTCCCCTCACGTAATTCGTCTAAATATTTCAGCCACTCTACGTGATAACACCCTTTAACAGAACATCACCTCGCGTAATTCGTCTAAAAATCAGCTTATTTCTACGTGAACTGCAATAAATTAAAAGTAGCATGTCACGTAGTCCCTATGAATTGCTGTACGTAATATTGGACAGCAAACAGGTTATATTATCTACATAAGAAACATTCGTGACGAAAAAGTCTCGCCATTTATTACATGAACCAAATGATATAAAAGGGACTATGATAAGAAAATAAGAAAAAGTATTATTAATCACAAAACACTCACATTGCTGTGAGTGTCCTGCGATTTTCTTATGAGGGGGAGATAGTGATTTCGTTCATCAACTATCTTGATACATATATTACATTGAATTTATGAACAAATTATGAACTGAAACGAATGATTTCTTTAAGATATTTTATAATTTTTTTATACTTATCATTTTTTAGAACAAGTGTGCGAAAAAGCATTGACATTGGAATGTATGTTCGATATATTATATATAGAACGGTTGTTCGTAACATTTGTTCGGGGTTGTATGGAGGAAGAAGACATGAGTGATGCAATGAGAGCAACAATGGAAATCTACAATAATCAATCTGTTATATATGATAAGAGCAGGATCCGCTCTATCAAAAACCGTGAAAGAAGAGAAAAGCAGCTTCGTCGTAGAATAATTACTTTTGTGATAATGATATCGGTTGTAGTATTTATTTCAATCTTTTTGTCATTCTCATTTATGTCCGATGCCAAGAATAACGGGGAACATAAGGACAACAGATATTACAGCTGCGTTAGTATAAAGGCAGGAGATACTATATGGAGTATCGCTGAACAGAATATGGATCTTATGCATTATAACAATGTTGAGAGCTATGTGAGAGACATCGCAAGTGTTAATAAGATAAGAACCGATTCAGAACTCATTTCAGGAACTTCACTGATAATTCCTTATTATTCAGATGAAGAAAAATGATCTTAAAATGCTTAAATACTCAACAATAAGAGCATTCTTATGTTGGGAAACTTAAAAATACATAATAGTGTCCAAAAATTATTGTTAAAATATATTACTTTTGTCAATAGCAATTCATACACGTGAATTGCTATTATTAGTTTATAGAAATTTTATTTTTTATTATCTTTAGGAGGTTTCATATGCTGTTTCAATTATACGGTAACAGTGCCAGTATGCAGCTTATAGGCTGGGTATTGGTGTTTGTGGGACTTATTCTCATGAACGAAATCGGTCGTAGGACCAAACTTGGCGGAATAATGGTATTCGTTGTTATTCCTTCAATCTTAACAGTTTATTTTATAGCTGCTCATCTTGGTGCATTTGGAGGTTCGGCTAATCCTACAATTGCATATATGGATGGCTGGTTCCATTACTTTAAGTTATATGCTGCTGATATAGGTTGCGTAGGCTTCATGATGATCAAGTACAAATGGGGCATCGGCAAGGAAAAATGGTTTGCATGGTTCCCCTGGCTCATCGTTGCAGCTAATATCATGATCGCAAATGTTTCTGATATGGAATCTGCTCTTGCTGCATTCTCAATTTCAGGAAACCTCAGCGGTGCATGGTGGGCATCTAACGAAGGTGTATTCATCTACGGTGGATGGTGGAACGTTGTTAATGCCATTGCCGGTCTTATCAATATTTTCTGTATGACAGGTTGCGTTAATCTGTATACATCAAGTGATAAGAACAAATCAGATATGCTCTGGCCTGACATGACAATATGGTTCATCCTTGCTTATGATGTATGGAACTTTGAATATACTTACTTGAATCTTCCTACACATTCATGGTACTGCGGTGTTGCACTTCTTCTTGCTCCTACATTTGCAAATGCTTTCTGGAACAAGGGCGCATGGATCCAGAACCGTGCAAACACTCTTGCAATCTGGTGCATGTGGGCACAGGTTGTTCCCGGATTCCAGCTTAGCAGCAAGTTTGCAGCTGCACTTCCTTCAGTTTACGGCGGTGCTACAGCAAATGGTATCACTACTATGGATCTGTACGAAAAGGCAATCGAACTGTTCAATGCAGGTAACGGCAAAACAGCTCAGGCAGGAGAGATCATTTCTTCAATGGGAATCACAGCAGATCCCAGAATGCAGGGCTTTGTAGCAGTTCTTGCTATTACTATCAACGTAATTTGCATGGCTGAGATCATCAAGAGATCTATTAAGATGGGCAAGAACCCTTATGCAAATGATGTATTTGCTGATACTAAGGACTACCAGCTTGCTATGGAGCGTGCTGAAAACTAAAACATAATGTAGTTACTTCATTAGGGGAGTCGAAAGATTCCCCTATGTTTAACTTATTATCTATAATGTTTTTTAATTTAAGGAGATTTTTTATGGGACGTAAACCACCTTATAAGCCGTCTTATGTTAAAGACGATGCAGTGATGCGTGAGCCTATAGTCAAACTTGGCAAAATGATTACAGACCGCATCCCTTATCATCTTGGTCTTAAAAAGATCACTAATGATGACCCTGAATATTGGGCTCTTGCTTCTCTTGCAACAGATGAAGAAGCAGAACTTGCTCTTAAGATGGGTGTCAGAAAACCTAAAACTTTTGAAGAAATACAGAAAATATCAGGCATAGAGAAAAATCATCTGCAGGAACTTCTTGATCACATGTCATGGACCGGACTTATCGAGTACAACTGGGAAAATGAGAAGAGAGAAAAGCAGTATGTTCTTCCTATGTTTGTACCCGGAAGTGCAGAATTTTCAAACATGAACAAAGACATTATCGACAAGAATCCTGAGATGGGTAGATTCTTCGATTATATGTCAACTCTTCCTCTTGAGAAGGTTACACCTATGGTACCTCCGGGAGGTGCAGGAATCGGAATGCATGTTATTCCTGTTGAGAAAGCTATTGAGATGAATAATGAGTCAATTTCACTTGAA
>Ga0310691_10002910_pt1 | contig 21505 bp, 9 predicted proteins | sample 176DNAGHGlowgp2_FD_203887 | JGI IMG/M metagenome (GOLD analysis project Ga0310691, IMG submission 203887) | Sheep rumen microbial communities from Palmerston North, Manawatu-Wanganui, New Zealand - 1766 DNA GHGlow gp2 (v2) (version 2) | ecosystem: Host-associated > Mammals > Digestive system >...
TTGGTAAAAGTACATTAATTAATAGACTTGTTGGTAAGAAAGCTGCAGGTGTTGGTAATAGACCAGGAGTTACTAAGAATCTAAATTGGATTAGAATTAATAAAGATATAGATTTACTTGATACTCCAGGTATATTATGGCCTAAACTTGAGAATCAATATCAAGCTTCAATATTAGCATCTTTATCATCTATTAAAGAAGAAATACTTGATAATCAAAGAATAGCTATTTTTATATTAGAAATATTAAATAAACTATATAAAGATAGATTACTTGAAAGATATAAATTAGATGATATAGATTTATCAGATTTAGATAACTTACTTACAACAATAGCTAGTAAAAGAGGTGCACTACAAAAAGGAGGAATACCTGATTATGATAAAGTATATAATATCATAATCAAGGACTTAAAAGATAATGCTTTCGGTAATATTACGTTAGATAGGTTGGGGGGATAATAATGAATAAAGAACTTGATGAAAGGATAAATGAATTTTTTTTAAATAATAATGTAACTGAAGTACCTAAAACATATAAAGAAAAATTAATTGTTTTAAGAAATTTAGCTAATGGTTTTGAATCAGATGTAGTTGAAATGGATGAACATTGTAATAAATTATATGCACCTGATGATATGGATATAAATGTTTATTTAATTAATCTTTCAAAAGTAGAGAATAAATATGAAGAAGCAAGAGATTTAATAATTGATGTTAAAACTGAAATAGTTATGGAGAATATAGATAACTTTACTCAGAAAATTAAAAAAATATTTAAGAAATAGATAATCTATTTCTTTTTTGATATAATTAAGTTGGTGATATGATGGAAGACTTATATAAATATGAAAAAGAGTTATGGAATAAAGGATATAAATATATTGGTGGAGTAGATGAAGTAGGACGTGGACCACTTATTGGTCCTGTTGTTACTGCATGTGTTGTATTAGATAAAGATTTTAAACTTGAAGGACTTACTGATTCTAAAAAACTATCTGAGAAAAAAAGAGAAGAATACTATGAATATATAATTAATAATTGTGTATGTTATGCTATAGGAGAGTGTTCACCAGACGAGATAGATAAATACAATATTTTAGAAGCTACTAAAATAGCTATGAAGAAAGCAATTACTTCAGTTAATAAGAAACTAGGACTTGATTATATATTAATAGATGGTAATATGAAATTCGATTTAGATAAACCATATATGTCTATAGTAAAAGGTGATAGTAAAAGTATTAGTATTGCAGCTGCATCTGTTGTAGCTAAAGTAACACGTGATAGAATGTTAATTGAGTTAGATAAGAAATATCCGATGTATGGATATAAAGATCATAAAGGATATCCAACTAAGAAACATTTAGAAGCAATAGAAAAATATGGACTTATAGATGGATATAGAAAGACATTTAAACCAGTAAGTGATATTATAGAAAAAAGTCTTGATAAAAAGTAAATAATGGGTTATTATAACTCGTAGAGGTGGTTTTGTGAACACAATGGATTTTGAAACAGATAGAAAAAAAGAGATACGATTAGATACAGTAATTGATTATTTTAAACTATTATATATAGAGAAATTAACTCATAAAGAAAACTATAGTGCATTTAAAATGATAAATGGAGAAAAGATATTTAATAAAGTATTAGAAGCTAATAAGGAAGGATATATATCATTAACTGATACTAATTTTCAATTATTATATAGCTTAAATAGTTTATTAGAAACTGTATCAAAACAATCTCATAGTTTAAGTTATAATGAACAATTCTATGAATTAGATTGGTTAAAAGAAATAGTAAGTGTAATACCTGAACAAGATAAAGCATGTGATACTATAATAGATATGAGTTCAAATGAGGTGTTTATTAAAATTATTAAACCAGCATTAGAAAATATGACTATAAAGAATCAAGACAAATGTGTAAATATGGATAGAGTTTCTAAAATTCTTGAAGTAGCTAAAAAGAATAAATAATAGAAAAGTGTTAACTATTTATAGTTAATTTTTTCTTTTTTTAAAATTATTTGGTATTAATTATATTTTTCTAGTATAATAATTATTAGAATATAGAAATGAGTGATATTATGGCAAAAAATTTAGTAATAGTGGAATCTCCTGCTAAAAGTAAGACTATAGAGAAATACTTAGGTAGTGATTATAAAGTTTTATCATCTAAAGGGCATATTAGAGATTTAACTACTACTGGTAAATATGGACTTGGAGTAGATATTGATAATGACTTTAAACCTAATTATGCATATATAAATGGTAAGAAGAAATTAGTAGATGACTTGAAGAAAGAAGTAAAGAATTCTGATAAAGTATTTCTTGCTACCGACCCAGACCGTGAAGGAGAAGCAATTTCTTGGCATTTATATGATGCTTTAGGATTAAATGATAAGAACTATGAAAGAGTATTATTTCATGAAATTACTAAAGATAAAGTATTAGAAGCATTTAAAGAACCTAGAAAGATTGATTATAATTTAGTTAAGAGTCAAGAAACAAGAAGAATACTTGATCGTATTATAGGTTTTAGATTGTCTAAATTAATGCAATCTAAAACTGGGGGAACTAGTGCTGGACGTGTACAAAGTGTTGCTTTAAAGTTGATTGTTGATAGAGAAAGAGAAATAGAAGCTTTTGTTAAAGAAGAGTATTGGACTATTACTGCATTATTTAATGGGTTTGATAGTGAACTATTTGAATATAAGAAGAAAAAGATTGAAATACCTACTGAAGAAGAAGCTGATAAAATACTTTCTAATTTATCAGATACATATAAACTTGAAAGTATAGAAGAAAAACTAAAGAATAGAAAGAGTAAAGCTCCTTTTATAACTAGTACATTACAACAGGATGCATCTACTAAATTAGGATTTCCTGCTAAAAAGACTATGCAAATAGCTCAAAAGTTATATGAAGGTATTGATATTGGTACTGAGACTGTAGGTTTAATTACTTACATGAGAACAGATTCTATTAGACTATCTGATACATTTGTAGGTAGTGGAATGCATTATATAGAAGAGCATTTCGGTAAAGAATATATTGGTCATCAAAAGACAAGTAAAAAGACTGATAATGTTCAAGATGCACATGAAGCTATTAGACCAACTAGTGTATTAAGAGAACCTGATAGTATTAAACAATACTTATCTACTGATGAATATAAATTATATAGTTTGATATATGCAAGAGCTTTAGCTAGTATTATGGCTGATGCTAAGATTAATCAAACTACAGTAATATTTAATAATAATGATTATTTATTTAAGACTACAGGTGGAGTTTTAGTATTTGATGGTTAATTAAAAGTATATAGTGATTATGAATCAAGTGAAGATAAAGTATTACCTGAGTTTACTGAAAAGGAATATAAAGCTACTGATATCGAAAAGAAACAACACTTTACACAACCACCATCAAGATTCACTGAAGCTAAACTAATTCAAGAAATGGAAAAACTTGGTATTGGTAGACCATCTACATATGCTACTATTATTTCTAATATTAGAGATAGAGGATATGTTAATATGGAAGATAAGAAGTTTGTTCCAACTAGTATTGGATTTGAGGTAACCGATAAACTTCAAGAATTCTTTAGTGATATTATTAATGTAGAATATACTGCTAATATGGAAAATGATTTAGATAAGATAGCAGATGATAAAGAAGATAATATAAAAGTACTTAGAGAATTCTATAATAAGTTTGATCCAATTCTAACTAAAGCATTCGGAGAAATGGAAAAGAAAGCTCCTGAATCAACTGGAGAGTCTTGTCCTGAATGTGGTAATCCATTAGTTATTAGAAAAGGTAAATTTGGAGAGTTTGTTGCTTGCTCTAATTATCCTAACTGTAAATACATAAAGAAAGAAGAAAAACAAGTTAAAGAAATAATGGACTGTCCTATATGTAAAAAAGGTAAAATAGTAGAAAAGACTACTCGAAAAGGTAAAATATTTTATGGATGTAGTAATTATCCGGCTTGTAAAGTAGCAACTTGGGATATACCTAATGGTGAAATATGTCCAGATTGTGGTAGTTTATTAACTATTAAGAATAATAATATAGTATGTAGTAATAAAGATTGTAGTTACACAAAATAAAAGAACTTTTTCAAGTTCTTTTTTTATTTATTATAATATTGAAATTGGTGTTGGTTGAGGTGTAGGTTGTTCTTCTACTTGAGGCATTTCTTGTTTAGTTTCACCTTCAATATTTAATGTTTTAACATTTTCTTCAGCTATTTCCATATCAAGTACATCTTCAATCTCAACTAATTTATATATTTCTTCAAATGAAGTATCACCTTTAATAACTTTTTGTAATCCATCTTGTAATAGAGTAGTTACATTATCTTCACCATATACCATTTCTCTTAAATCTTCACGTTTTAATTTATCATCAGCAAGTTTATCTCTTAATACTTGATCAACAAGTAATACTTCTTGAATAGCTATACGTCCACGATAACCACCTGTACATTCAGGACATCCAGTAGCTTCCCATGTTTCATTAACATCAATACCTAAAGCTTTCTTAAATGTTTCTTTTTCAAATGGAGTAGTAGGTCTTAGTTTCTTACAATGAGGACATAATCTACGTGCTAGCTTTTGAGATATGATTCCTTCAAGTGCACTAGATAATAAGTATCTTTCAACATCCATATCAAGTAATCTTTCAATAGTAGATAATGAATTATTAGTATGGATAGTAGATAATACTAAGTGACCTGTAATAGAAGCACGTACTGCGATTTGAGCAGTTTCACTATCACGAATTTCTCCGATTAATATAATATTAGGATCTTGTCTTAAAATAGATCTTAATACATTAGCAAAAGTTAAGTTAATATCTGGATTAACTTGAACTTGGTTAATTCCTTCAATATTCATTTCTATTGGGTCTTCAACAGTAATTATATTTCTTTCTTCTTTATTTAATTCTTGTAACATAGAGTATGTAGTAGTTGATTTACCAGAACCAGTAGCACCAGTAACTAAAATTATACCATTAGGAACAGTTAACATTTTTTCAACTTTTTCTAAGTTCTTTTCAGAAAAATCTAAATTCTTAACTCCTTCTAAACTCATTGTGTAATCTAGAATACGAATAACTGCTTTTTCACCTAGGTTAGTTGGTATAACAGAAACACGCATATCTAAATCTAATCCATCAATCTTACCTTTAATAGCTCCATCTTGTGGAAGTCTATTTTCAGTAATATTCATACCAGATATTAATTTAACTCTGGTAATAAGATTTCTTTCTGCAGATTTTGGTATAATAGCATGATCTCTTAAATCTCCATCCACACGCATTCTTACTCTTAATCCTTCTTCAATAGGATCAAAGTGGATATCTGAAGCACGGCTTCTAACTCCTGTTACAATAATAGTATTAACTAAATCTACTATTGGCGTTTTTTCAATATCATAATTTGTCATAATTAATTTCCCCTAACTTTATTCTATTTACCTATGGTATTTTTTATAAATCTATTATATAATACTTTTAGAATATAATCAATAAAGGAAAGTGAATTTATGTCAAATATTAGTAAAAAGGGGTTTATATTGGTTGAGACACTTGTAGTAACTATCTTTGTTGTAACGTTATTCTTATTGGTTTATAAAGTAACTGTACCATCAATTGGAGAATATGAACAATTAGATGTTTATGATGATGTTGATAGTATTTATTATGCAAATCTATTAAAGAAGGTATTAGTACGTTATGGAGATATGGATAAGATAGATGCTGATTTATTGGCTGCAAAGAATCAAAATAAGTATTATTTGGATATAACTAGTTGTGATTCTGGTTATTATCAAAATCCTGAATACTGTAAAACTGTTCAGAATATGTTATTTAGGAAGAATACAAATTATCAGGATGAAAAATTCACAATTCTTCTAACTAATTATGATATTACTGATTTTAGAAATGAAGTTAAATCAGATACTTTCTTTGATTCAGGTATTTTAACTAATTTTGTTAATTACATTGATACAGTTGGTAATGAAGAATCATTCTATTCTAAAGTAGTAGATAGTAACTTTATTGGTAAATATAGATTATTCTTAATAAGAAATATAAACTTTGGCGATTATGAATTAGATGGAGAAGTTATCCAAGGAGATATATCTAAGCATTATACTAATATAGGTATATATACTGGAGGATATGATAAATATATAGCTGGAGAAAAAATTAAATTTAATCCAGGAGATGGTGATAGATATTTCTATGTATTAAATACAAGTTTATCTACAGATCCTACAGTTGATGTTATATTGGATAGTAATCTAGATACAGCTCAATTTAATATAGTTGCTGATTCTGAATTCCCACCATTAGTTGCTTTAAAGAAATTAGATGATCTAACACAAAACTGGACTAATGTTAGTTATTTAACTAGTCACACTTATTCTTCACCATTTGGATGTACTGGAGCTAATTGTAAATATACTACTAATTATAGTAGTTATAGAGCACGTTTCTTAGAGGAACAAGATATTCAAAATTTATTAGGATGTGGAGTAGGTTCTAGTGAATGTTTTAATCCAAATACTGGTTTTGAATTCTTATTTTCTAATCTTCCTAATTTAGATGAGAATGCTTTAAAACACTTAGTTAGTAATCTAGATGATAATAGTAGTTATTGGACAGCTATGTCTGTTAATAATGATGATTATGCATGGATTATAACTAATAAAGGTATATTACCTAAATTAATTAATGATAATACTGTTGGTATTAGACCAGTTATTACTTTATATAAGAATAAAAATACTTTCGAAAAGGTAAATGGTGATTAGTATGAAGAAGATGAATAATAAGGGACTTACTATTATTGAAATTGTTATTACTTTTTCGATGATTATGTTTTTCGCAATAGGATTATTATTTATAGTAGTTAGTTATCGTAATAAAGTATCAGTTAGTTTAAAAAAACTAGATCTTGATACATTTAAGAATAATTTAACTCAAGATATAAATAATGACTTAATTAAATACAAATTAATAGAAATAAATTATGAAGGTGAATGTCCTACACTAATTTCAACTACTACACCTGTTTCTAATAGACTAAATAGATGTATCAACTTTGTTTTTGAAGATCCAAATGATTCATCTAATACTATTCAAAAGGCGTTTGGTTCTAGTTATATTGATAATACTAAAGCAAGTGTAGAAGATAAGTTCTTATACTATGATGGTATAAAATATCCATTAAAGGATAAATTACCATCAAGTTTACCTGATAATAGAACTTGGAAAGATCTACAATCTATTAGAATTACAGATGATACTATTTTAAATAGTAGTATATCTATATTAGAAGATGGAACTAAAGTAACTATATATAGAATGGATATATATATTGAGCATTTAGATTATGATGAAGACTTTGGTATACATATAGTTGCTACTACTGATGTATTACCTACAATGGAACCAGGAATTTAAAAAGAATATAATTAATACAAGCAAACTAGCTAGGATAGCATGAATTATTCTAGCTAGTAAAAATTGCTTGTATTTTATTTTTGTTTCGCTGATTATGCTTAATACTTGCATATGAATACTAAGGCCACCAAACGAGATGAATATAGTTATTAATATACTTTTAAGTAATATACTAATGTCTAAAATACTAATATTCTTGATACCTTGAGTCATTTCAAGTATTCCTGATAGGATACTTTTAGTAAGAGGATCTATATTAAAAGTAATTTCAAAAAAAGATACTATCAAACTAAATATAGTAACTATTCCAAGAAGTAAAAACATGGTATTTAAACTATCCATAATACTATTTTTAAATATTAAACTGAAAGATGAATAATCTTTCTTTTTATTATTTTCTTTGATAGTATTATTTAACTCTACGTTAGATCTAAATATTATTCCTATTAAGATACCACTTAAGGTATGAGATATTAGAATTATATATATTATCTTTTTTATAGGTATTAAACTATAGATAAATCCTAGAATAAATATAGGATTAGAAAAACTAGTAAACATTATTAATCTATTTGCCTCATTAATACTTATTAATTTATTTTTAACTAAATTAGTAGTAAGTTTTGCTCCAGTAGGAAAGCCTGTAATTAAACTACTTATAAAAACAATACTTCCTTCTTTAGATATATTAAATAATTTACTTATTGGTTTTCCAATGATACTTCCTAATATATTTATACTCCCTATATCTATTAAGATACTTAATATAACTAGAAAAGGAAAAAGTGTTGGGAATAAATTATCTTTCCATATAGATATAGAAAAACTAACACTTTCAAGTACTATTTTATTATTATTTATTAAGAAATATATAAATGTTAAAGATAGTAAAGTAAATATATAATTAATAGCTTTTCTATTCATAAATTATCCTCTTTCATGTTATAATTTAATAGGTGATTACATTGATTAAAAAAGCATATGATAATATAAAAGGATTTATTACTGGTAATTATTTATATCTATTATTTTTATTAATAATATATACAGTATTTACTTATCCACTTCCATATTATATATATACAGGTGGTGGATTAATAAATGTAGATAATAGAATAGAAGTATCTAATAAGACTAAATCTAAAGGAAGTTATAATTTGTGTTACGTTAGTGAAATACAAGCTACTATACCTACATATTTGTTGTCGTATGTAATACCTGATTGGGATATGGTAGCAAAAGAAGATGTTTCCTATAATGAAAAAGAAAATGATGCTGATATAAAAACACGTAATAAAGTATATTTAAATGAAGGTAATAATAGCGCTATTATAGCTAGTTATACATTGGCTAATAAGAAATATGAGATAGTAGATTCTAATCCTATAATTGTATATTTACTTGAAGAAGCTGATACTAATTTAAGAGTTGGTGATGAAATAATTAGTGTTGATAATACTAATGTTAATTCAAGAGAAGAGATATTGGATGTAGTATCTAAAAAAAATATTGGTGATAAAGTAGAAATAAAAGTAATTAATAAAAATAAAGAATATAATAGATATGCTAATATAATAAAATATGAAGGAGAAAAGATATTAGGTATATCTATAATGGATAAGTATGAATTAATAACTGATCCAAATGTTACATTTAATTTTAAAAATTCTGAATCAGGACCTAGTGGTGGTTTTATGTTAAGTCTTGCTTTATATGATTTCTTGGTTAAAGAAGATTTAACCAAAGGATTAAAAATTAGTGGAACAGGTACTATTGATAAAGATGGTAATGTTGGTGAAATAGATGGAGTTAAATATAAATTAAAGGGTGCTGTTAAGAAACATTCTGATATTTTCTTTGTACCTAATGGTGATAATTATAAAGAAGCTATTAAATTAAAAAAGAAGAAAAATTATGATATAGATGTAGTAGGTGTTAGTACTTTACAAGAGGCTATTACATATTTAAAAAGTATAAAAAAATAAGAAAATTTATATTGATTTTCTTTTTTTATTTTCTTTCAAAAATCGACTATTTTCCTTGCACTATACTATAAAAAAATGTATAATTATATATAGAATAGAATACAGGATAGGGATGTTGATATATGAGTGTATTTAGAAAGAAGAAAAAAGCTATATTTAAAGTGTTAATAGCAATATTAACACTTTTTGTCGTTAATAATATAGATGTTAATGCTGAAATAGTAAATATTGGTGATACAGAAAATTATGCTTACACAGGAAATGCTCAAACATTTACTGCTCCATATACTGGTGTTTATAAACTTAGAACTTGGGGAGCACAAGGTGGATCTACTCATGGCTTAGCTGGAGGAGGTGGAGGATATTCTGAAGGTAAAGTACATTTAAATGCAGGAGATACACTTTATATCTATGTAGGAGGACAAGGAGCAGCAGCTTCTGCTCCAGGAGAATCTTTAACAGGAGGATATAATGGTGGTGGATCTGTAACTGGTGATCCAACTGTTAACCACTATACTACATCAGGTGGAGGAGCAACACATATTGCTACTGTATCTGGTCTATTAAGTACTCTAGAAAATCAAAAAGATAAAATATTAATCGTCTCTGGCGGTGGTGGAGGAGCAACATGGCAAGAAAACTATGATGAATTCTCTAGCGGAGCTAGACAAGGGCCAGGAGGATCTGGTGGAGGAAGTAATGGACTTCTTTATTTCCAAACTGGTATTAACTCTTGGATAGAATCAACATGGGTAAATGAAAACACTTTAATAGGAGGAACACAAACTGCAGGTTATGCTTTTGGACAAGGAGCTAGTAATACAGGAGGATCTGCTGGTGGTGGTGGTTTCTATGGTGGAAAAACTTATCAAAGAGTAGGTGCTGGTGGTTCTGGTTATATAGGTAATCCATTACTAACTGATAAACACATGACAATGTATGCGACTAATTCTGATTATAATAATACTGAATTTAACCCATACACTTCAATAACAACTGCTGCATCAGAAACACCAACTGACGATACTCCTAAAGCAGGATGGGGTTATGCTAAAGTAACATTCTTAGGAAACAATGATACAACTTTAAAAACATTAACAGTATCAGGTTATGAAATAATGCCTGCACTTAGAAGCGATAAAAGAGATTATATAGTATTTGTAAATGAAGATGAAACAAGTTTAACACTAACTGCTGAAACAAACGATACTAAAGCATCAGTATCATATAATTCAACTATTTCTATAACAGAAAATACAACAACAGAAACTCTAACTGTAACAGCAGAAGATGGAACTGTTGGAATATATACATTAAATATTTATAGACAAATACCATCTGATATGGGTGGTGAATATGCTTATACAGGAGATGTTCAAACATTCACTGCTACTAAAGGTGGACTTTACAAAATAGAAACTTGGGGAGCTCAAGGTGGAAATGCTAATTCAACATATATTGGTGGATATGGTGGATATTCAACCGGTGTAGTTAAACTTAAAAAAGGCGAAACTGTTTATATCTATGTAGGCCAAGGTGGTACATCACTTCATTATCCAGAAAAAGCTTCAGCACCTGTATCATTTAATGGTGGTGGATATGGTGTAGCTGGTGATGATGGACAACATTATGTTGGTTCTGGAGGAGGAGCAACACATATAGCAACTCAATCTGGATTATTATCTACACTTGAGAATAATAAAGACTCTATTCTTATTGTTTCTGGAGGTGGAGGAGCTGGATATTATCATACAGCTAATATATATGGCAATGGTGGTTCTGGTGGAGGTTATATAGGAAACACTGGTACAACAGGTGATTCTACAAGAACTCCAGCATCAGGAGGAACACAAATTTCTGGAGGAATAGGAATTGCTAATGGTTCATTCGGTAAAGGAGCAAATCAAGCAGCCGGAGGTGGTGGAGGCTACTACGGCGGTGGAGCTACAGGCGGTGGCACTGGATCTTATCAAATATCTGGAGCTGGTGGAGGTTCTGGTTATATAGGTTCAACAAGATTAACTACTACTGATCAAGTAACAAAACATATGTCATGTTATAACTGTGCTACTTCTGATGATGAATCTACTAAAACAATTAGTAATACTTGCCATAGCAGTGCTGCAACAGCAGACTGTGCTAAAGAAGGCGATGGTTATGCTAGAATTATGTTCATTGAAGAATATACTTCAGATGCAACATTAAGTTTCTTAAGTGTAACTAACTATGAATTAGATAAGAAATTTAATAGTAATAAATATGAATATAGTTTACCAACTTTTGAAGAAACAGTAGAAACTATAGAAATAAATGCAACACCAAATGATATAAATGCAACTGTTAGTGGTGATGGAATAATAAATGTACCTTATGGTAAATCAACACATGAAATAATAGTAACTGCACAAGATGGTACTATTGGAATATATAAAATAAAATTAAATAGAGAAGCTACTCCAGAAGATGAATATTCATATAACTATACTGGTGATGTTCAAGAATTTATTGCTCCTGTAACAGGAAAATATAAATTAGAAACTTGGGGAGCTCAAGGTGGAGGCGTTGATGACACTTATGTAGGTGGATATGGTGCATATTCAACTGGAACAATTACACTAAAAGCAAATCAAAAAGTTTATATCTATGTAGGTGGAGAAGGACAATCTACTACTGATGGATATAATGAAGATGTACCTGGTGGATATAATGGTGGAGGAGCTGCTAATGTAAGTTCTACTTCATGTTCATCTGCTACTCAATATAAATCTTCTGGAGGAGGAGCTACACATATGGCTACTACTTCTGGTCTATTAAATACATTAAGTAGTAATAAAGATAAAATATTAATCGTATCTTCTGGCGGTGGCGGTGGCTACTATATTCTAGATGAAAATTGTTATAATGAACATGCTTATACAAATGGTGGTTCAGGAGCAGGTTATCTATCAAAAGTAGAAACACTTGATTCAATAGATTATACAGATGCTTATACATGTTATCCTTCAACACAAACATCTGCTGGATATTGTACTTATAATGGTGAAACAAAAGGTGAAGCAGCATTTGGTACTGGTGGATCTTATATGATGGGTGGAGGATCAGGTTATTATGGTGGTGCCTCTGGTTCTTCAAAGAAATCTCAAGGTGGAGTTTCATATATAGGTAACACTAATTTAACTGATAAACACATGACATGTTATAACTGTGAAACATCTACTGAAGAATCAACTAAAACATCTTCTACTGCATGTTTTAGTATTTCTCCAAAAGAAGACTGTGCTAAAAGAGGTAATGGTTATGCTAGAATAACACCTCTTGGCATAGAAAGTGAAGACGCTACATTAAAATCACTTACTGTAACTAATCAAGAATTAAAACAAGCATTTGATCCTGAGAGATTAAATTATGATTTATTACTTGATGAAGGTGTAACTAGTGTAGAAATAAATGCTGAAGCAAATGATGAAAAAGCATCATTAACATATAATCAAAATGTTGAATTAACAAGTAATCCACAATTAGAAGAAATAATAGTAACAGCAGAAGATGGAACAATAAATGTATATAGCATTAATATAAAACGTGCTAAAAAATCATATTTAAAAAAATGGCTTGATACAAAATTCTATCTTATAGCAGATAATCAATCTGATTCTATAACAACACTTAGAAAAGCTACAACTGCAGAATATAATGCTGTAAAAGATACTTTCACTGATATTAATACTATTTCATTATCTAATTCTCCTTATCCTACTTATGCTTGGAAAGATAATGACAGTATATTATTTTATTCAGAAGCTGATATAGTTTATATGAATCCATATTCTAGTCAGTATTTTACGACTTTTAAAAATGCTACAAGTATAGATTTAAGTTTTTTTGATACAAGCAAAGTAACAAATATGACTTTTATGTTTAAAGATCTTTCAAAATTAACTTCATTAGATGTAAGTAATTTTGATACAAGTAATGTAACTTATATGAATGGTACGTTTGCAAATTTGAAATCGTTAAATGATTTAGATTTATCTAATTTTGATACAAGTAATGTAACAGATATGGGAAGTATGTTTCAAAATACTATTGTACCAGATGGAATAGATTTATCTAGTTTTGATACAAGTAATGTAAAAAATATGGATAATATGTTCTATAATACAAAAACTCCTAAATTAGATTTAAAACATTTTGACGTTAGCAAAGTTAATAATTTTAGTAGTATATTTGCTATGACAGATGTTGATGAAATAGATATTTCTGGTTGGGTATTTAATGTTTCTTCTTTAAGTAGTATATTTTATAAATCTAAAGTAACAAAATTAATTCTTGATGATGTTGATACAAGTAGTTTAACAACAATGCGTGGTATGTTTTCAGGATTATCAAAATTAAAAGAAGTAGATTTAAGTAGTCTTGATACAGAAAATGTAACAGATATGTCTTATATGTTTTATGCTTCTGATTCTATTGAAACACTAGATTTATCTAGTTTTGATACAAGAAAAGTAACAACAATGGAAAATATGTTTACTACAAATAATAGTGAAACAGCATTAAGAAGTATAAATTTAAGTGGATGGAAAGTATATAATGTAACAACTATGTATGGTATGTTTGAAAATGCTAAACATCTTGAAAGCATAGATTTAAGTTCTTTTGATGTTAGTAGTGTAACAACAATGGAGCGTATGTTTAGCAGTTGTAATTCTTTAAAAACAGTTGATCTAAGTAATTTTAATTCTCCACAATTAACCAATATTAGTGGTATGTTTGGTAGTAATAATAATTTGGAAAGAATTTATGCAAATGAGTCATTTTCAACAGAAAATGTAGTCTATAGTAAAGTATTTGGAGGTTGTGGTAAATTAGTTGGTGGAATGGGAACTATGTATAGTTTAAGTAATATATATTCAACATATGCTAGAGTAGATGATCCTGAAAATGGAAGACCAGGGTATTTTACATATAAAGAATTTAAACCAACAATTTATTACCCAGATGATACATTTGAAGAAGTAACGTTTAATTCTTTATTTACATTCCCTGAAAACTGGCCAAAAGAAAATGAAAATGTTTCTACTGTAACATTCAAATATCAAAATGGAGAAGAAGATTATATTTCTAATGTTACTAAATCATTTGATTTATATAGATGGAAGGTAAATGATAATACTTATAGTCCTAGTAGTGATAAAAATATAATTGCAGATACATATTTAGAACCAATATATAATGAAACTATAGAGGGAGCAGAATTCCCAGAGAATCCTACAAGTGAACATGGTACATTCCGTGGATGGTATACTGAACCAATTGGTGGTGAAAGAGTAACATCATATAAAGGAGAAGAAGATATAACATTATATGCTCACTGGAATTATGATAATATGACTATTTCATTTGAAGAAAATGGTGGAGACGAAATAAGTGATATTACTGTACCATATAGAAGTGAAATAGGTGAATTACCAACTACTACAAAGCCAGGATTTATATTAGAAGGTTGGTATTCAGATGAAGAATTAACTAATAAAGTATTATCTAGTACAGTTGTTAATGATGATATGATTTTATATGCTAAATGGATAGAGGATGACTTCCCAATAGTATTTAGCGATGATGAAGAAGTATTTGATGGAACTAATTATTTAAATACACATATTAGATTATATAATGAAGAAAATGCTTCTAAAGACTATGAAATAGGATTTACTATTGAAGAATTTGATGAATCTATTCAAGAACAACATGCTACATTCGTTCAAGATAAATATGAGTTAGAATCAGCAGGATATCCTGGATTAGTAGTTAGAATGGATTATCACAATTCAGAATTAAAAACTAATATAGCTCATAGAAGAACTGAAGACGATAGAAACTATATTTTTATTGATAATTATCCTGTAGTTAAAAAAGTAAGAATTGTTAGAAAAGATAATACTATTTATTATTCAGTTAATGATGGAGAATTATCAGTATTACATAATTATAATAACTTTACTAATTATTTTGAAACAGAAGCAACATTTGGTGCTGCTTTAGATGAAAATAATAATCCATATAGATTCTTAAAAGGTAAACTATCTAATATGTATATTAGATTAGGAGAAGCTCAAGATGATCATATGGTTACATATCCAGATGGTAATGTAGAGATATATCCTCATAATACTATTATTACACTAGGCACAAATAATTCTAGTAAAGCAAGTGAAGAGGGCGCAACAGTAACATTTAAATATCATAATGATATGGAAGATACAACAAGTAAAGTTATTGATAAATATTTAGCTAATGGATTTAAAGTAAGTGATACTCATTATGATAATTCATCAACTTTACTAGTTGATTCTGATAAAATAATTGAATATGATTATGATAAAATATCTTCAACTACTTTCCCTGAAGATCCAACTAAAGAAAAATTTAAATTTGATGGTTGGTATACAGAAGAAGAAGGTGGAGAGAAAGTTGAATCTTATGAAGGAACAGAGGATATCACACTTCATGCTCATTGGATAGAAATGGTAACAATAACTTATCCAAATCAAACAGTAGAAGTTCCAAAAGATGAATATTATGAATTGTTAGAGAATAATATCGAAAAAGATCCAGATAATATAGCAACAGTAACATTTAAGTATCATAATGGTAATGAAGATACAACTTCTTACGTTAAACAAACTTATTATGCATATGGATGGAAAGATCAATATGATAATACTTATGGGAATTATGAAACAATAAGACCAACAGAAGATTTAATATTAACTCCAGATTATTATGAAGATAATATTGAAGATGCTGAGTTCCCTGAAACTCCAAAAAGAGAAGGATATGCATTCTTAGGTTGGTTTGACGAAGAGGAAGGTGGAAATAGATATACTGAGTATTGGGATTATGAAAATATTACACTACATGCACAATGGACAGATGATATTGTTATAATAACTCTTCCAGGAGAAGATCCAATTCCAGTTCCTAGAGGAGAAGGATTTGAATTACCTTGTAATGATATTAATAAAGATCTAGATATTTTAGCAACTGTAACATTTAAATATCATAATGGTGATGCTGATACCACATCAACAGTTAAAAAGAATTATACTTCTAATGGATGGAAGGATCAAAATGGTGAAACTTATTGGGATTATGAATATATTTATCCAACAGAAGATTTAACATTTGTTCCAAATTATATTGAAACTATAGAAGGAGCAGAATTTCCAAATAATCCAGAAAAAGAAAATGAAACATTCTCAGGATGGTTTGATGAGGAAATAGGAGGAAATATCTATTTCTCATACAATGAAGAAGAAGATATCACGCTTCATGCACAGTATGATGTGGGAGGATATGCTTATTTAGTAGAAGGAAACGATATTCATAATAAATTTAATCGATCTCAAACAGGAATATTTAGAAAGGCAACTATAGAAGAATATAATTTAGTTAAGGATAGTTTAACTAGTGATAATATTATTTCTAAGAGTAGGTCTCCTTTACCAGTTTATATGTGGCAATCAGAAGAAGATGTATATTATTATTCAACTGCTCAAAAAATTTATGTTAATGAAGATGCATCAAAAATGTTCAGTAACGCTTCATTTAATAGTATAGATATAAGTGGATTAGATACTTCTTTGACTAAAGATATGTCAATGATGTTTTACAGTTGTTCAAAAATTGAAACAATTAATTTAGGTAATATAAATACAAGCAAAGTAACTGATATGAATAGAATGTTTGCATATTTTGGATATCAAGGAAATGCTACTATATCACTAGATTTAAGTAACTTTGATACAAGTAATGTAACAGATATGAACCATATGTTCCAAGATTCTTCTAAAATAACAGAAATAAATCTTAGCAGCTTTGATACAAGTAAAGTAGTTGATATGCAATATATGTTCTTTGATTGTAGAAGTTTAGTTTCATTAGATTTAAGTAACTTTGGTACAAGTAATGTAACAGATATGAGTTATATGTTCTATTCTGCAAATAACCTTACATCTTTAGATATAAGTAGTTTTGATACAAAAAATGTAACAAATATGGCAGGTATGTTTTATGGTACAAATCTAAGAACATTAAATATTTATCATTTTGATGTAGCAAAAGTTACTAGAATGGATTATATGTTTTCAGAAATGCCAAATTTAGAAGAATTAACATTAAGTAATTACTACAATAGAAAAGCTATTAATAAGGAGAGAATGTTTTCTAATACACCTAAATTAGAAGTGGTGGATATTAGTAACTTTGATTCAAAAACAACTAATAACATAAGTTGGATGTTCTATAATGATACTAATTTAACTACAATTTATGCTGCTAAAGATGGATGGCCAGTTCTTAGCAATGCAAGTAGTACCTGGGCTTTTAGATCTTCTACTAATTTAGTTGGTGGACAAGGAACAGTATATGATGCTAACAATGATGGTAAAGAGTATGCTATAGTAGATGATGCTGAAAATGGTAATCCAGGATACTTTACTGATGCTTCTAATATTAGAGTTCAACATGATGTAACATTCCATTATAAAGATGGTGATGTAGTTGAAAAACATAATCATGATAGTATATTAACTTTAGAAGAAAATGATAATGGTGTTATCGTTAAGAATTATGGAACAGTAACATTTAAGTATCATGATGATGTTACTGAAGATACTCAAATTAATCCTTCAGAAGTAATGACAGCAAATGGATGGCTTGTTAATGAAGTTCATTATGATAATGAAGAAAAAGTTGTAGTTGATGAAGATAAGGAAGTTGATTATGACTTCATATCAGTTAAAGCAGATTATGATTTCCCTGCTGATCCAGTTAAAGAAAATTATATTTTTGCTGGTTGGTATACAGAAGAAGAAGGTGGAGAAAAAGTTGAAGAATATAATGGAAGTGATCCGATTACATTACATGCTCACTTTGTAAAAGAAATGGTTACAATAACAACACCAGATGGAGAAGAAGAAATACCATATGGAACAGAATATCAATTAGGAACAAATGATATTTCTAAAAATGCTGAAGATTTAGCTACAGTAACATTTAAATATCATGATGGAACAACAGATGATGTAGTTAAAAATGTTACAAAACAATATATTCCTAATGGATGGATTGTTAATGGTGTACACTTTGATGATGAAACTTCATTTGAAGTAACAGAAGAAGCAATAATAGAACCAAATTATATTGAAACAATTATTCCTGTTGAATTCCCAAGTAATCCTAGTATGGAAGAATATGACTTTATAGGATGGTATACAGAAGAAACTAATGGAACTAAATATACAAGTTATGATGGTAATGAAGATATTATTCTTCATGCACAATATGTTGAAATAACAGAAGCATATTTAATAAATGGTAGTCAAATTATAAAAGGAGATGCAAGAAGTCTTAATGGAGATTTTAGAAAAGCAACTATTGAAGAATATAATCTTGTTAAAGATACATTAAATAGTAGTAATATTATTTCTACTAACGATTCACCAAATCCTGTTTATCTTTGGATTAGTGGAAATGATGCATTATATTATTCAGAAGCAAGTAGAATTTATATGAATGAAGATTCTTCAAGAATGTTTGCGTCTATAGACTTTACAAATATAGATTTAAGCGGTCTAAATACAAGTAGAGTAACTGATATGTCATATATGTTTAATTTATCTAAAGCAAAAACTATAGATATAAGTAGTTTTGATACAAGTAATGTTACAAATATGACAAGAATGTTTAATCAAATGTATGAATTAGAATCATTAGATGTAAGTCATTTTGATACAAGTAAAGTAACAAGTATGTCATATATGTTTACTACTCTAAAAAAATTAAATACTGTAAATGTAAGTAACTTTGATACAAGCAATGTTATAAATATGGAAGGTATGTTCTTTGGCAATGCTTCATTTACAGAATTGGATGTAAGTAATTTTGATACAAGTAAAGTAACAAGTATGATAGGAATGTTTAGTGGATGTAGTAATATCAGTGAACTAAATCTTTATAACTTTGATGTATCGAATGTAGAATATATGAATTCAATGTTTGAAAATATGATAAATCTAGAAAATATTACTTTAAGTAATTATTATACTAGAAAAGTACGCAATATTTCTAAAATGTTCTATAATTGTAGTAATTTAAGAACTTTAGATATAAGTAATTTTAATGGTAAAAATGTTGAAGACATTTACAATATGTTTGGTTATGATAGAAAATTGGAAACAATATATGCTACTGTAGATGCATGGCCTATTAAATCAAGTGCATATGCTACTGATGCATTTATTGATGCTACTAGCTTAGTTGGAGGACAAGGAACAGTATTTAATAAAAATAATAATCCATTAAGATATGCTAGAGTAGATGATCCAGATAATAATAATCCAGGATACTTTACTGATGCTTCTACTATTAGGCTTCAACATAATGTTACATTCCATTATATTGATGGCGATGTAGTTGAAAAACATAATGATAATAGTATTTTAACATTAGAAGAAGTCGGTGATGCAGCAGTTCAAGAAGTTGGAACTGTAACATTTAAATATCATGATGATTATGATGATGAAGTACAAGTTAAGTCTTTAGATGTTTATACTCCTGAAGGTTGGACAGTAAATGGAGAACAATATGAAAATCAAGCAAAGATTTTGATAGATGGAGATAAAGAAATAACACCAATTTATAGTACAACTTTTGTACCTGTAGAATTTCCTTATGAACCTTATAGATATGGATATGATTTTGTAGGATGGTATACAGAAGAAGTTGGTGGAGAAAAAGTAGAAAGTTACGATGGTAGAGATTCAATAACTTTACATGCTCATTATGTTCCACAAACACAAATAATAACTACACCAGATGGAGAAGAAGAAGTACCATTTGGAACAGAGTATCAATTAGGAACAAATGATATTATTAAAGATGCTGAAAATTTAGCTACTGTAACATTTAAATATCATGATGGAATAACTGATGATGTAGTTAAAAATGTTACAAAACAATATATCCCAAATGGATGGTTAGTTGATTATTCTCATTATGATGATAATACTTCATTCGAAGTTACTTATAATACGACAGTAGAACCTGATTATGTTGAAACTATTGAAGGTGTTGTATTCCCAGATGAACCAACAAGAGAACATTATACATTTGATGGATGGTATACAGAAGAAGTTGATGGTGAAAAAGTAGAAAGTTATAATGAAGAATCAGATACTATATTACATGCACATTGGATTGTTGATAATCAAACTATAACTACACCAGATGGAGAAGAAGAAATACCATATGGAAGTAATTATACTTTAGGAACAAATAATATTTCTAAAGATGATGAAACATATGATGTAACATTTAAATATCATGATGAAGTTACTACTGATTTAGTAAAACAAGTAGTAGTAAGTTATACACCAAACGGGTGGTTAGTAAATGATGTACATTATGATGATGAAACATCAATTGAAGTAACAGAAGATATGGTAATTACACCAGACTATGTAAAAATAGTAAATGAAGTTACATTCCCAGATGAACCAACAAGAAATAATCATACATTTGATGGATGGTATACAGAAGAAGTTGATGGTGAAAAAGTAGAAAGTTATAATGAAGAATCAGATGTAACACTACATGCACATTGGACTTTAGATTTACCAACAGATTTCACAATAGATACAGATGATGTATTAATGGCAGTTGGAGAAATTCATCAAGTAGATGTTACATTTACTCCTGATGGAACTTCTGATACTATTACTTATACAGGATATGATGAAAATATTATTAGTATAAGTGATGAAGGTATAATTACTGGTTTATCTAAAGGTACTACTACAGTAACTGTAGGTACAGTTAATACTGATATCACTAAAGAAATAACAGTAAATGTTATAAGTAGTGTATTAGAGTCTAGCGTATATGAAGTTAGATCTACTGAAAATAATCCAAAAATTATAATAGGAGCAAATCCTGAAACAACTATAGCTGAATTTAAAGCTAATTT
>Ga0310691_10002915_pt1 | contig 21485 bp, 21 predicted proteins | sample 176DNAGHGlowgp2_FD_203887 | JGI IMG/M metagenome (GOLD analysis project Ga0310691, IMG submission 203887) | Sheep rumen microbial communities from Palmerston North, Manawatu-Wanganui, New Zealand - 1766 DNA GHGlow gp2 (v2) (version 2) | ecosystem: Host-associated > Mammals > Digestive system >...
CTTCTTCATTAATCACTTTAGCAATCTCATTAAAAACCTTTTGAGTACTAACATCTAAATCAAGCAAAATTCGTACAGCAACACTATCAGCCTCTTGCATTATTCCTACTAATAATTGTTCTGTACCAATAAACTCGCTTCCAATTTTTTTAGCTTCTTTAAAAGCATTTTCGATAACTCTTTTTGTACGTGGTGTAAAACCTAATGTTTCAAAAATTTCTATATCATTATCTATAATTCCTATTAATTCTTCAATTTCTTCTAATATTTTATCTGGAGTAACATTCTGCAATTCTAAAACTTTACTTGCAACACCATTTCCTTCTTGAGCTAACCCATAAAGCAAATGTTCTGTTCCTATATAACTATGTCCTAAACCTGTTGCAGTTTCATTAGCAATTTGTAAAGCTTTCTCAGCTCTATTTGTAAACTTATATTGCATATTTATATCTCCTTTCTTTTTTTTGAAATATATAATATCATAGAAAAGCTTGTAATTTCAAGGTTTTCACTTTTCTTTTTTCTTTTTTGTCATCTCATCTAAGCTTTTTGCTCTTTCCTTCTGTCCTTCTAAAGTCAACCACGCAAAATAAGAAGAAACAAACTCCCCGTATTTTGTACTATCTTCAATTTCATCATCATCGTTTCTCATAAAATCACCTCAAAAATTTCTTATAAAATTGTTTTTCAAATTTAAACTTTCTTTTCAAATAAATTATTAACTTTATATTTTTTCTTATACATATTTTGAATTAATTTTTTAGATTTGGTTACATTAAATATTGAAATAATTTTCTTTAATTAAGAAATTTTTTCACAGATGCAATTTAAAGATTTAATTGAAATTTCTACTTAAATTATACGTTCAACAATTCAAGAAATTTCCAGTTTAAAAAAATTATAATTGCACATCATAATATTGAAAAAGCGAGATAAGTTTTTTCAGAATACTAAATGTACAATTATAGGAGGTGAATATTATGGCAAACTCAAGCAATTCAAATAGAAAAGTTGTTCCAGCTGCTGCTGAAGCTTTAAATAAATTCAAATATGAAGTAGCTAGCGAAGTTGGTGTTAACTTAAAAGATGGTTACAATGGTGACTTATCTTCAAGAGACGCTGGTAGAATCGGTGGTAACATGGTTAGAAAGTTAATACAACAAGCTGAAAGCAATATGACAAAATAAGTTAGCCGTTCGAGCGTAGCGAGTTACGGATAACTTATGCAACTGAACGAACGTGAAGTTGTAAATCTTAGAAAAGCTAGTTAAATTTTGCAGGGATATTTTTCTTGGTTTTATGAATTTTAAATTTTTGTTTTATGGCAAATTCATTTAAAAATACATAAAGGCAGGAATTGTGTTCCTGCCTTTTTAATTCCAGACGCATCAAGATTCAATCTACATCTGATAATACTCTCTTATAAATCCAATAATGTCTCCATTATTTTCCTTAACCTTTACATCTTCCAACAATTCATCTAATGTAAAGTAAGTTCCGTCCACATCAGCATCAACTTCATAGAAATAATGATGATATGTTCTTATTTCATCATGTGATACAGAATACTTATCATGCACTTTATCAAACAGTAGTTTAACATTATCTGTATTATATTTATTTTTAATTGTTTCGATATCATTTCCTTTCATATTGGGAAATAAATACATTCCCCATCTTTCATCATAATAATTTAAAAAAGTATTTTTCTTTTTTATAATAATAATTGAACGAATATGTTCCATTTTACTTTCCTTTCTTCTTATTGTTTTTCTCTATTAATCTTTTCATTTTTTCTTTTTCAATCTCTTTTGCACTTTTTCGAGGCGTTGGCATATCCTCAGGCATTGTACCACCTATTCTTTTTATAGTTTGTCTTACCGCTTGTCCAACATTATGATGTGTTTTACATGCATCATCTTCGTTATTTATATTTTTGTTTTTTAATACCTCATCTGTTTGCGTAATTCTAAATAGATTAGTTGCTAATTCTGTACTACTCATATAATCAAGAATATCCTCTTTTTCTGATATTCCTTTTCTTTTAGCTATATCTTTTGCAGTTTCACCATTATATAAACCTCTGTATCCATAATTATTGAATTTCCCATAGTTTTTAACTCCAGCAAGTTTGGCAGTATCAAATAAAAACTTGTTTTTATCTTTTACATTTTTCCTTGTATATAATCTTTTTTCATCTTCACTTAATTGCTCATATTCCTGCCTTGATATCTCTTGTTTTCTAGTTTGTACTGCAAAATATGTTTGAGCCAATGCTATAGTTTTCTTCCTACTATCACCATTTTGTGCAATTAAATAACATGCATATCTTGTTAATTTAAAATCACCAACAACTCTTTCTGCATTATTAGCAATTTGTATCATTTTGCTGACGTCAGCAAAATGTTCACAAGTATTGATATTACTGTTTTTACAAGCTTCTATTGCTTTATCAATAACTTTCAAAAAGTTTCTCCATTGCGTATACTCAAGTATTTCCATTAGTTCTCGTGCATACCAAAATTCTACGCCACTTTCATCGATATGTTTGATTTCCTCAAAAATTTTTTCTGTTTTGATTACCAAATTATTTTCCATAAGAACACTTCCTTTTTGCTAAAATTTAGTTATCTCTACATTTATTATTCCAATTTATGCTACATATATTTATCAAAAAACTATTGTTTGCATTGTATCATATGTTATCCCACAATTCAACATGTTTTCACATATTCATCAAACATTTTTACATCCGTAATACTAGAATTTAAATTTCAATCTTATCCCCACACCCTACTTTTCTAGCCGTTTTAAATAATTCTTTATCTTTTTTAGTTATAACTTTCTCCTCGATTCCATCGATAGAACAAACCTGCATAGTAATCTTCCCACTCTCAATTTTAGGATGTCTTAAAACCCTTGCAAAATCACATTTTTCGATTTTTTCCTTACTTACTGCAATATATGAAAACTTCTCATCTTCATATGGAACATCTCCATTTTTTAACATTTTATGTATTTTAGTTCTAGCTACCCTGCAAGTAGTATGACACCAATCATTTTCAGGCATAGGACATTTTTCTATGTTAGGACAAGGAGCTACAATATTACCACCTTTGTTAATAAGTATCTTACGTAATTCTTTAATCTCAGCAAATCCTTGTGGTGTTCCTGGTTCAATTATTAGCAATATCTTATTTGTAGCATTCCACAACTTTTCCAAAGCCATTCGTCTATCAGCTTCATTTAACTCATTTAACACATAAGAACAAATTACCAAATCAGCATTATACCTTATATCTGAATTAACCAAATCGAACTTCTCCCATTTAACACTTCTAAGCTCGTCGATTTCGGATTCTTGCATAAGGTTTTCACCAAGATTTCTCATAACATTTTCTCTTTCAAGACATATGCTATCATTCAAATCAACAAAATTTCTCACAGCCCATGTTCCAGCACCGGTTCCTGCCCCAACATCTAATACAGATTCTATCTCAGGATTATATATTTCAAAAGTATTTTTTAGTGCTGTATTGACAGCAGAATAAGTTGCTGGCATTCTAACTGCTGCATATGCTAATGCCTCAATTTCTTCAGTAACCAATCTATTACCTTTTCCGCTTTTTTCTCTATATTTTAAACTTATACTTTCTGAATTATTTTTTAATTCCTTAATATTACTTTTTTCTAATTTTTCCTCTATTAGACTTCTTAATTCAATTGGTAATTCCATACACAACCCCTCTCCACATAAATATTAACATTTATTACACTTTTTATCAACAATTTTGCTTACAAATGAAATACAATTACCACTTTTTAGCATAACATCAAAAAACAGGCTTTTTGAACTTTACTAAATTCTTGATTCAGTATAATTCAAATAACCTGCATTTTATTGTTTTATAATTTTATTATTTTACTGTTTTATTTTCAAAAATTAACAAAACACTAAATATTGATTCTATTACTATCATCATTATTGCTAAAATATAATTTGCAAAATTCAAGCCAACAATCAAAGATAATATCGGTATAATTACTGATAATACCATATATGCTTTAGAGTTATATAACCAGCCAAATGGCAATAAATGTGCACCAAATATCATAGCAATAACCATTAACATTTTATCTGGTACTGTTGGAAAAATCCACATTGCAATTAAAAGATATATCATTTGATTTATAGAAAATAACAACCCTAAATTATTTAATGGATTACTTTTATCTTGAAATTCTATTTTAAGTAACTTTGATATCATAAATGATATTGGTAATAATGGTGCAGTACAACAAAATGTTAACAAATTCTTAGTTAAAATTGGCAAATTTGTTAATTGAACTACTAAAACTGCAGTCCATATTATAACTGATGCTATAATAAAGTGAATTCCTTTCTTTTGTTTTTTACTACAATCTTTTTTTAATTCTTCTAAATTCATCTGTATTCGCCTCCTGATGTATATTATAAATAAACACGCAATTTTAGTCCATCAACTTTGACGTGCAAATTTGTTTTTTGTGTAAACTTTAAGTTGCATATTGCAATTTATAATTAAAAAGCAATAGATTTATATAAAAATCTATTGCTAAAAAATAATAACAAACTATATCATTAACAATAATAATGCCAAAACATCAGCCAAAAAGTGTGGTATCCAACTACACCATGCATTATTTGTTTCTTTAAATACAAGACCAAAAAGTGTTGAATCTATAAACACAAATAACAAATCATATGCTACAATTTTAAAACTTCCTGAACTAAAGTGTCCCAGTGCAAATAATAATGAAGTCAAAATTATAGATGGTATAAAATGCATTATTTTAGATGTTTGCTTTTGAAAGAATGCTCTCCATGCTATTTCTTCTCCTAATGTCATTACAGCCATTGATAATATAGTTTTCATTAGGTCTGATGATGTAGCAAAACTAATTCTGCTCTTAACATGTTCATCAAACTCTGGTAAAAACTTATTTGCAATAACTGTACATACTATAACTGATGCAAAAGACATTAAAGAAAATATAATAGCTTTAGGGTTCTTAAAATCTTTAAATATTCTTTTTATATCAAGTCCTTCTGTTTTTGTGTTATTTGTTTTTCTTGTAGTAAAATAAGCAACTATTCCAACTATAACAGAAATACCTGATAGTTTTAATACTTCTCCATTTACTTTAATATTTAATAAATTTGTTAATGATAATAGCATCATTACTATTAAAAGAACAATTACACTTTTATTAATTTTTTTCATATCTTCCTCCTATTTATTAATTTTATAAAAACTTTTTTCTAAAATTTCAATACAATATTTTTCATCATATTGTATTGAATTATTAGCTAGTAAACTAGCAAGTCCATGGGCTGTAATAAATAATAATTTAAAACCTTCCTTAACCTCACTTTTGCTCAGATTGGTTTCCTTTTGAATTACATCAAAAATTATTTGAAGACCTGCCTCATTGTCATTTATTAAATCGTCAAAACTAAAATTTGAAAATTTATCACTTTGAAATAAGAATTTAAAAAAGTTTTTTTCTTGGTCAGCAAATTTTATATACTGAAGACCAATGTTTAATAACGGATTAATCTTATTGTTTTCCTTCATTAAGTATTCAGAATGATAGTTATCTATTATTCTATATAATTCTTCTTTTAATAAATCTACATTTTTAAAATGATACATTATTGGTTGTGTTGAACAATTCAGTTTTTTAGCAATATTTCTAACATTTAAACTATCTATTCCTTCATTCTTTATAATCGATACACCTTTGTCTAATATCATTTCTCTGGATATTTTCGCTACTGGTGGCATACATTCAACCTCCTTTTATAACATATGTTATATAACTAATGTTATTATATATTTTTTTTACTGTTTTGTCAATAAAAAAGCAAAGATGCAAATTAAAATAAACTCCATATCGCTTATTTCAATTTACACCTTCTTCTCATTATTCTTACTATTTATTCAAAAATTCTAATATTCTATCATTAAAATCTTTAGCCTCTTCATATACTCCATGACTATATTCATCGTATATATATAATTGGCTATTTTCAATTTTTTCATTTAATTCTTTTGACGCCTCAACACCAACAATCCTATCTTTTTTAGCTCCAATTATTAACGTTTCAGCTTGTATTTTTGATAATTCATCATATACGTTATGTTCTAATATTGCCTTCATTTGTATAATAAATCTATTTAAACTTTTAGGCTTGGTAAATGTACTCATTATTCCATACATTTTTCTATATTTTTTTAATTTTTTCTCTGTATATGATCTTTCAGCTGTATCAATAAAAATCTCCTTATAATTATCTTTCTCAGCTAATTCAACCCATCCACCTACTGATTCTTTTATTAAATCATTTGCTCTGGATGAAGTAACTGCCAACACAAGTTTATTAACCTTTTCAGGATAATTTATTGCAATTTGCTGTGCAATCATTCCCCCTTGTGAAACTCCAATTATATCAGCTTTTTTTATGTTTAACTTTTCCAATAATTTAACAACATCGTCAGCCATATCTTTTATACTAAAACAATCTTTTATTTCATTTCTTCTACTTGGTATGTAAACTTTGTAATCATTTGCAAACTTTTTATACATAGCAGCCATAGGAATTGCTAAACCTTTTACAGTTCTCAATCCATCTCCTCCACCAGGTATTAATATTAAATTTTTACTTCCTTTTCCAAAACTTACATAATCAGTTGTATAATTATCAATTTTTATTGTTTCATTTTTTGCATTATATAACATATTTTTCTCTCCATCCTATAATTTATTAATGGTGATGATGGTGGTGATGATGATGTCCTTCCGTATTTGCTTCAATCACACAGTTTTTGCTACAACAATTTTCGTTTTCGCTTTCTAACTCAATTGTAACATGACCAATCCCATGCTCCTTAAGTTCATCTCTAATCTTATCTTTAACTTCTTTACTATTCTCTTTTGCAGTAACATGCATTGTTGCAAAATGAGTAAATCCATCCATACTCCAAACATGGATGTGATGAACATCAATTACTTCATCTATTTCATTCAAGTGTTCTTTAAGTTCAGAAATATCAATGTTATTTGGTGTTTTTTCAAGAAATACATCCAAAATAGATTTAAAGTTCTTGTAAGCATTTACCAAAATAAATATTGCAACACAAATTGAAAGAATTGGGTCAATATATGTAATATCGAAAATTCTCATTAAAATAGCTCCAATTAAAACTACAACCCATCCGAGTACATCTTCTAACATGTGTAAATTCACAGATTTTTGGTTTAAAGAATCCCCTTCTCTTGTAAAATACGCTGCTGCAAAATTTATTATAACTCCAACTATCGCAAATATAATCATTCCATCATAATTTATTTCTACTGGATTAATTATTCTTAATATTGAATTATATATTACTAATATTGATCCTACCAATAAAATTACTGTTGTTATTGTGCTTCCCAAAACAGAATATCTAATATAACCATATGTATGTTTTTCATCAGGTTTCTTTTTGCTTTTCTTTTCTAGGAAATATGATATTCCTATACTCATTGCATCCCCCATATCATGTACAGAATCTGAAATTATGGCAACACTGTTTGTGAATGCTCCTCCTATAAATTCTAATATAGAAAATGCTAAATTTAGAATAAACGCAATCAAAATGTTTTTATCAGTTTTCATTTATTTTTCACTCCTTGAATTTAAATTTTATAATTTCCTAGTATATTTACATTCGATACAACGTTCGAATATGAACTATATTTCACATTTCAATTATAAACTTAAAATCTTATAAAGTCAATATCATACTAACATAACAAAAATAAAAATGCAATTAAAAAACAGGATATAAACTCCTGTTTTCCAATAATTTCACGTTCCGTTTACCTCATTTTTTACCTATATTTCACTATTAATCACTCCATCGACTAATATACCATCCATTCATATTTTCTCTTAAAATTTTTCTTCCCCAGTTTATTTGACATGTTTCCAAATCGCTATTACATTCAGCAACAATTACATATTCATCTGTTTTATCAATTATAAAAACACTGTGATAATCGCCATCAATTCTCGCTTGATCACCTATTCGTAATTCATCATAATCTTCAAAATATCTTACAGGTGCGTCTTTTCCGAAAATAAAATCACTTAGCATACTTGCAAAGCCTCTGCATTGACTACATGTTGCCTCATATGGGTATAATTCATCAGATTTTCCATAGTGAGCATTGCAATAAATTTCTCCATTTTCATAATGATTACATGGGATATCTGTAACACTATAAATATTATTAGATTCCTTTGGATTAGTAGCATCCTGTCCCATGTGATTCCAGTATTTACCTGATGGAAAAATCTTTTGTAAAACCAATATCTTCTTATTAAAATTACCTATCCAATTTTTAGGATATTTATTAGATGTATTTTTATTCGCAACAATATACTTTTTTTCATTTAAATTAACAACTATTACATCCTCATCAACAACAAAACTAGTTTCACTTTGGTCCGATGCTCTCTTTATTTTCTTAGAATTAATTTCATATGCATCTGGAATTCTAGCAAATGCTATACAACTATTACTAAGCTTAACAATCGCTGCTCCAAATAATAGCAAAATCATACATAATAAAAATCTAAAAAACAAATTTGATTTAATTTTTGATATACTCCCCTTATATTTCTTCATATATACTCCTTAGTTTTTTATTACATTTAAGATATACTGCCCTTTTGAGAGATTATATCAATAATAATTTTTATTGTAAAGCTATTAATTTTTGAACCTCTCCAATTAACAAAAAATACTTGCAATTTTCGGTATTACGATGTATAATTTAGAAATAATTAAAGAATTTTTCAGAAAGGAACACAAACTTATGAAAACTACTATTATCAAAGATTTATTTAGAGATACAAAATCTTATGAAAACCAAGAAATTAAATTAGAAGGTTGGGTTAGAACTGTACGTGACTCAAAAACTTTTGGATTTATTGAATTAAATGATGGTTCATTTTTCAATAATGTTCAAATTGTTTTTAATGATAATTTATCTAATTTTGAAGAAATCTGTAAATTAACAATAGGTTCTTCAATTGCTGTCACAGGTAACTTAGTTTTAACACCAGAAGCTAAACAACCTTTTGAAATACAAGCAACAAATGTAACAATAGATAACCTAAGTTCACAAGATTATCCTCTTCAAAAGAAGAGACATACATTTGAATATTTAAGAACCGTTGCACATCTACGTCCAAGAACAAATACATTTAATGCAATATTCAGAATTAGAAGTGTCGCAGCTTTTGCAATACATGAATATTTTCAAAACAATGGATATGTTTATTTAAACAGTCCTATAATCACATGTGCAGACTGCGAAGGTTCAGCTGAAATGTTTAAATTAACAACTTTAGATTTAGATAAACCATTGCCACAAAAAGATGGACAAACTGATTTCTCACAAGATATATTTGGAAAAAAAGCATTTATTACTGGTTCAGGTCAATTACATGGTGAAACATTTGCACATGCATTCGGAAAAATATATACATTCGGACCAACATTAAGATCAGAAAATTCAAACACAAAAACACATGCTAATGAATTTTGGATGGTAGAACCAGAAATTTGTTTCTGTGATTTAGAGCAATTAATGAACATTGAGGAAGATTTCTTAAAATATGTTGTTAAAGTAGTTCTAGAAAAATGTCCAGAAGAATTAGAATTCTGTGACAAATTCATTGAAAATGGATTAATTGAAAAATTACAAAAAGTACTAAACTCTTCTTTTACAAGATTAGACCATAAAGATGCAATAGATATTCTAAAAAAAGCTGATAGAGAATGGGAATTTAAGCCAGAATATGGTGAAGATTTAGCAAAAGAGCATGAAAAATATATTACAGAATATTTCAATGGTCCTGTTTTTGTTAAAAACTGGCCAAAAGATATTAAAGCATTTTATATGAAACTTAACCCTGATGAAAAAACAGTTGCAGCAGTTGACTTAGAAGTACCTGGAGCTGGTGAAATCATGGGTGGATCTCAAAGAGAAGAAGATTACGATAAATTAGTAAATCGTATGAAAGAATTAGGAATGGATACTGAAGAATTAGATTGGTATCTACAACTTCGTAAATTTGGTTCAACAGTTCATTCAGGATTTGGATTAGGATTCGAAAGATTATTAATGTATATTACAGGTATGCAAAATATTCGTGATGTAATTCCATTCCCTAGAACACCTGGAAATTGTGATTTTTAATTTGATTATTTATATCAATTATTTAACAAAAAGCGAAAATTTTATAACAATAAAAAAATGATAGAGCAAAAAGATTTATATTATACTCTATCATTTTTTTATGATACACGTCCTATAATCGCCTTTAATTTTACATAATTCAAAAAATATGGTATAATTAATATATAATAATATTATAAGGAAGTGTCAATATGAGCAACTTAAGAAAATTAACAATTGAAGACGCAAAGGAGTTTTTCGACTGTGCATGGGACGAGAATGTTCACAGATACATGCCAGGATACTATTGTGATACTTTAGAAAGAGCCCAGGAGGTAATTTCAAATCTCTTATCCGATAGTGATACCAAGGCTTATGTCATAAAATCTCTAACCCACTCTTTCATCGGCGTTATAGTCGCTGTAAAAAAAGGAAAAAGAGACGGTAGAAAAGAAGTCGAAATTTCTTATTTTATTAATGAGAGATTTAGACACAAGGGATATGCAACAGCAGCTGTTGAGCAAATACTCAAGAAATACAAAAAATACAGAGTCTATTTTGACATCGACAGCACTAACTCAAAATCACTTGGCCTCGCGAAAAAATTTAATGTACAAAAAGGAGAAGGTTCAATGTACTTCTTCGACAACAACATCTAAAGAAAGTGGACAAATGTCCACTTTCTTTTCCTTTATTTATATCACTTAACAAACAAACTAATCAAATACCCTACATAAATTAAAACATAAACCAAACCATTTCCCCTGCTCATTTTATTCTTAGGTGGAATAATTGGGAACAGTGATAATACTAAAGTACCACCAATCAAAAATATCATATCTAAATTATAACTTGTATTATATACAATTGGTTTAATCATTGCAGAAACACCAATTATCAACAGCATGTTGAATATGTTAGACCCTAAGATGTTTCCAATAGCAATATCGCTCTTACCTTTAAATGCAGCAGAAACACTAGTAACCAACTCAGGCAAGCTTGTCCCAACAGCTAAAATTGTTACACTTATCAATTTCTCACTTAATCCAAAATGTTTAGCAACTTCAACTGCATTATTTACAGTTAAATCTCCACCAATTTTCAATAATACTGCTCCTAAAATTAAGAAAACAACATCTTTAATTGTAGATTTACTTGTCTTAGCTTTATCTACTACTTTTTCTTCATCCTCTTCTTTATCAAATTCTTCACCTTTTTTAGCCATTATAATTGTATATACAATAAACAAAACAAATAATACAATTAAAATTCCAGCATCAAATCTTGTTATATCATGTCCTAAATTACAAAGTAACACAAATAATAACGAAATTCCCAAGCACATTGGAATTTCAATTAATCTAGTTTCTCTTTTAAATTTAATAGATCTAATAATTGATGACATTCCTAAAATAAGCAATAAATTTGCAATATTACTTCCAACTATATTTCCTACTGCCATATCAGGATATCCTTCAATAGCCGAAGTAATACTCACAAATAACTCTGGCATTGATGTTCCAATAGACACAATTGTCAACCCAATTATTATCTCCGGAATATGAAACTTCTTAGCAATATTACTTGCACCTTCAACTAAAAAATCTGCCCCCTTAATTAGCAAAATAAATCCTAAAACTATTAGTATAATCCAAACTACCACTACTAATCCCTCTTTCTAAAAAAAATAACCTATCGTCTTCAGAGTAGCAAAAACTATAGATTTCGAAATGATTGGTGGGATATATATTACTTTAAAAATGTGGCTTAAGTGGGGACCGACTAGCTACAGAGAGTTATAATTCCCCAGACCACAACAAAAAATATTTTATTCTCAAAACTCCTCACAGCCATACAGTAATCAAATCCTCTCATTCAGGAATTATTACTCTCTGTGCGCTGTTGGGAAACATTTTTAAAGTAATATATATCCCACCAATCCCTACTTAATACTATAGTTTTGGCGGCTACCCATTATCTCTCCAAAACAAATTTCTTAAACAAATTTCCTCTTTCCTTAAAATTCTTAAAAAACCCATAACTTGAAGCCGCAGGAGACAACAAACAACTAGTTCCTTTTTTTGTCACTTGCTTAGCAAACTTAACCGCTTCTTCCATATTATTAACAATAAACTTTTCCATGTTTTCATTAACAACCATATCTGCAATCTTCCAACCAGTATCTGGAAGACAAATTAAATGCTCGATATTCGTATTTCCTAAAAATTCAGCAAACTCGCTATAATCAATACCTCTATCCTTTCCACCAATTATTAAAGTATTAACATTTTTTAAAGTTTCAACTCCATTAATTGTAGATGCAGGAATAGTCGCAATTGAATCATTATAATATTTAACACCATCAATTTCCGCAACAAATTCCATTCTATGTTCTAATGGTGCAAAATTATAAATATCCTCATTTGCTTTTTTCAAATCTAAATTCATTATTTTAGCAACTGTTGTAGCAAACATAATATTATTAAAATTATGGTCTCCTAGTATTTTTCTAGTTTCCGAATCAGTATATAAAACCTCTCCTTCTTCTGTTACAGCAGTATTATCTTTTCTAATTACTAATTTATCAGTAGTATTTATCTTATCATTTCCTTCAAGACTTATTTCAAAAACATTTTGTTTAAAATCTCTTAATTTTTCCACATGTTCTCTTAAACATTCATTATCAATACTATAAAGGAAATAATCATCTGCATTTTGAAATTTACATATATTTAACTTTGCATTAATATAATGTTCATAAGATTTGTAGTGATCTAAATGTTCTTCAAACAAATTTAATAAAATTGCAATATTAGGTGACACTTGAACATATTCCAATTGATGTGATGATAGTTCCAAAACAACAATAGATTTTTCGGTTAATTTATCAATTTCATCAAATAAAGGAACTCCAATATTTCCAAGCAAATGAACATCTTCACGTTGTTTGCTAATAATATCATATATCAATGAACTTGTTGTACTCTTTCCCTTTGTTCCTGTAACACCAATTGTGAAAACATCAACAAATTCTAAAAATAACTCTATTTGTGATTTAATTTTATCTATAAATTTTGATGTATCTATATCTTTAAAAGAAAGTCCTGGTGTTTTCATAATAACATCATATTTTTCTAATTCTTTTAAGTACTTATCTGCTGTAATTATTTCTACATTCACATCTTTTTGAACATCTTCATATTTTTCATATACCTTTGAATTAGCATCAGATATATACACTTTTTGTTCTGGAAGATGTCTTCTAATTAATCTATATGTAGAATAACCTTCCATTCCAAAACCTAAAATTAATACTTTTTTACCTTCTAAATATTTAATCAAATCATTAATCATTAAAAATCTCTTCTTTCAATATTTTAGTTTGTTCTTCCGTTAAATTATTTTCTGGATAATAGTTCTTAGTTAAGTCATTTTCTAAATTACTTAATTTAAAATTATTTTCATAATATTTAAGTAAATATGGTAATTCTTTACCTTCTAACTTTGAAATTGTTTTACTTATTGCAAAACAAACTTCCTCAAAAGTCCCAACACATTCAAATGGTTTAGTTTCTCCATTTCCAGTTAATTCCACAAAAGTTGTTAATAAATCTTCTCTTTCAAATAAATCTTCTCCAAAAATACTTACCAATTTTTCTTTATATAAAAATGGACTTAAAATTGTATAAACAAATAAACATTTAGGACAATTACAGCACCATTTCCATGTCTCACCTTTGCTTCCAACATTGCAGCTTTTAAAAATTTGGTGATATTTTTCGAATTTAGAAAAAGCCATCGCTATTTGTAATTCATTTAAAGGTCTTAAAAAGCTGAAATATTCAGTGTTTCTTTTTAAATATTTGGATGCATAATACCTAAAATCATTTTCAAATTCAACACTTTTTGAATATTGATGATTAATCTTTTCGCCATCAACATTTGATTCATTTGCACTTGATTCATTTGATAAAGCAATATATTTTTTTCCAATTATATCTGCAATAAAATATGACAAAAATGCAAGCATTGATGAAAATGGTGTATGGCCATTTATAAATCCTTGTTTATTTAAATCTAATAAATTAGTGTCTATTCTTCTTATAACTTTAACAATTTTTTCGTCATCATAACCTGCAGTTTTTGCACAATCAAGCGTTACAGGTTTTGGATTTACTATTAAACAATAATTATCTTTTTCATTTTTTAAACATTCCAATGTAACGCAAGAATCTTTTCCACCACCTATTGGAATTAAATATCCTTTATTGTCGTTGTTTATTGTATCTTCATATATATCATTACTTTCACATTTTACGCTCATAAATTCATCTATATTGGTTTTGATTCCATTTGTATAAAACAATTCACCTAATCCATAAAAATACAATTTTTTAAACCAATTAATTTGTTCTTCATTAATATACCCTGCTTTTATAATTACGTTTGGTGAACATGTAGCTTTCCAATAACTTATTAATTCAATAAGTCCTATGTGAAAAGCTGCATTTTTGCAGTTTTCTATTAATCTATTATCTATATTTAATTTGTTTTTTAATATTTTAACTTCTGGCTCAAATACTGTTAAGTTCTCTATTATAAATTTAAATTTAAAAATTATTTCTTCTTCAGTATTTTTAACTGAAAAACTGTCATAAATAAATGTATTATATTTTTCTCTTAGTTCGCTAAATTTTATTGAATTATCTAACATTAACTTTACGCCTCCATTTCCTACTAATTTTACCATATTATTGGCTTGTTTTACAATAGATTTAGAAAAAAACTAAATATGTTAATTGAATAAATTATAATAAAAAAGTGAAAAGAAGCACTCTAAATAATAGAGTGCCTCTTTTTCTTTTTAAATCTCGTGTTCAACGCCATTTTCGTCAAGCATCATATAACCGCGGTCATATTTTACTCTTGCAAACCCGTCATTGAAATCAGCATGTCCGTCATATTTAAATGGTGTAATCTTTTTTCCATCCTTTGTAACATAGCCCCATCTCATATGATCGCATACGTTCAACAATCCATTCGAGCATTCGATAACTTTATCGTAATTCTCACTTATACCTCCTTCAACGTTAATTAAGTCCGTTTTAATATCAACAGCCATAAGAGATACACTCCTTTTAATTATTTGCCATTTAGGCATTTCGAGTATTATACAATATTTGACAGAATTCGTCAATGTTTTTTAGTTTAACTTAGAATAACTATTCCAATTACCAATTATTTTAAACTAACTATTTTTTCCCAAGAAAGTCCTTCTTTTCCAAAATGACCATAATTAGTAGTCTTAGCATAAATAGGTTTTTCTAAGTCTAAAGTATTAATTATCCCTCTTGGTGTCAAATCAAATTTTTGGTTAATTATAGAAGCTATTTTATCATCTGAAACAGTACCTGTCCCAAAAGTATCAACGAAAATTGAAACTGGTTTAGCTACACCAATGGCATAAGAAATCTGAATTTCACATTTTTTGGCAAGTCCATTAGCCACTATATTCTTCGCAATAAATCTCGCCATATATGAACCTGATCTGTCAACCTTAGTTGCATCCTTTCCAGAAAAAGCTCCTCCACCATGACGGCTAAAACCTCCATAAGTATCTACAATTATCTTTCTTCCAGTAAGTCCTGTGTCTCCTAAAGGTCCCCCTATTACAAATCTCCCTGTTGGGTTAATGAAATATTTTGTTTTATCATCTAATAAATTTTTATCAATTATTTTGTTAATTACTTTTTCTTTTATATCAGATTTTAAAACCTCCAAATCAACATTTTCTTTGTGCTGTGTTGATACAACAACCGTATCCACTCTTACAGGATTATCATCTTCATATTCAACAGTAACTTGTACTTTTCCATCTGGACGTAAATATGGAATCTCTCCTGATTTTCTAACTTCAGATAGTCTTTTAGCTAACCTATGTGATAGATAAATTGGCATTGGCAAATAGTTTTCTGTTTCGTCTGTAGCAAAACCAAAAACCATTCCTTGATCTCCTGCGCCATCAGTATCTACACCCAATGCAATGTCAGCAGACTGTTTTGAAACGTTAATAATTACTTGGCACTTTTCATAACTAATATCCGTATTTTCATCGGTATAACCAATCTCTTTTATCGTATCTCTTACAACCTTTTCAATATCAACATCTGCATTTGATGATATTTCGCCAGTAACTAATACAAGCCCCTTTCCAGCAACTGTTTCACACGCAACCCTCGCCTTTGAATCTTGCTTTAAATATGCATCTAAAACATTATCTGATATGTAATCACATAATTTATCTGGATGCCCTTCTGTTACACTTTCTGATGTAAATAATTTTTTCATATAATTCCTCCTTTTTGAAATCAATTCTTCTTTTAAACTGATTTCTAATTATTTTTAATTATATATATTATTCTTTTTATTTTAAATTTCATACTTTATTTAATTGAATACTTTAGTTATATAAAATAACAAAAAACCTTTGCAATATTGCAAAGGTTTATATTTCTTCGTTAAATCATCACCCAAAGCTTATATTGCTTCGTCGGTATTAGCACCTTGCTTACGCAGGTTGCTGTGGAGTCATAAAGCCGAATCTCTCGTCCACTCTTGATAATATATATAATTTTGGTTGATTATACCACATTTATTTATTGTTGTCAATTATGAATTACAAAAAATAAACCAGGTTTCTTATTTGAAACCTGGTTTATTCTTCAGAACTTTTTAATAATATCACTCATTGAATTAATGTCTGGATTTAAATGCTGTGCTAAGTCAACTAATTTTTGCCTTAGAATTGCAGTATCAAACTGAACAGGTTTAATATGGTCATATCTTGCATTCTTACATTTTAGAGCTTTGAATCCATTTTCTACTGTACCGAATGATTCCAGAGCACATTCTAAAAAATCATATTTCTCAATTCTAAATGATTCCCTATATGATTCTATTGTACTCCACCTACGGTTCATGTAATACTGTGCACTAGTATCTCTAATACACTTACATCCTCCCTCTGAATCTGGTAGAGCTGAAAGATGATTGCAACAGTCTTGTCCTCTACTGCAACTGTGTTCTAGCCATTTTTGTCCATTTAGCTTAATCTTAGGAGATGATAACTTGGAATACCAAATCTCGTTTTGATAGCATAGAACTACTCCTGGCTTGTTCTCCATTCTGATATTAAGAAGTTCTTCTTCTGTAACTTTCCGAAGCTGATATTCTTCACTTCCGAGAGTTAAAACATGATCCTTTAATAGCTTTTCAATTGGTAGTTTACTCATTTTGAAATCGCCCCTTTTCCTTAGTATAATGAGTACACTCATTTGATATATTGCCTAAATATATTTAGGACATTCTATCACATTATGTTAATTTAGTCAAGTACTAATGCTTATCACATATATCCTTAGGAACTGTTCCTTTTCTAAAATACTCAATATACGTATCTTTACAGCCTCCCGTTGCTTTTTTTCCTGTTTCCTTACATACTGCTACATCTTGTACATTATTTGGTCTGTCAAAATCAGCTTTTATCAAATCCTCGTGAATATTTCTCATAGCTGAAGCCCAAATTTGATTTGCCATCGAATCAGCTCCCTCATTAATAGATTCATTAATATCAAATCCAAACCATGTAACCGCTGTATAATATTTTGTAAAACCGCAAAGCCATTTATCATAATTATCATTTGTTGTTCCAGTTTTAGCAGCAACTTCAAATCCATCTATTTTACATGACCTTGCCGTTCCATTCTCTCCATTTACTGGCTGTGTTAATAACTTCTTAAGTACATACGTTGTATCTTCTGAAAATACTTTTTTTGGCTTTTGTTTGCATTTCAAAACAGTTTTACCATATGAATTATCAACTTTTGTATAAAATACCGGTTCAATGTACTTTCCGCCATTTGCAATGCACGCGTATGCAGCAGCCATTTCCAAAGGAGTTGTTCCCTTTTCTAGACCTCCCAATGCTAATGGTAAATCACAATCAGCATCTGTCAAAGTTGTAATTCCCTCTTTTTTCATATATTCAATAGATTTTTTTGGTGTTAGTTTTTCCATAATTTTTACAAAAGGAATATTTTGGGATGACTCAACCGCTCTCCTTACAGTAATATTTCCTAGTTCTTTCTCACAATCAATAGGACTATAATTGTTAGAGAAAGTTGTTCTAGTATCATCATAAACAGTAAGCGGAGTTATAATTTTTTCTTCTAATGCCGGTCCAAGAACCGCAATTGGTTTAATAGCAGACCCCGTTTGCCTTAATGCTTGTGTAGCTCTATTAAATCCTCTTGATGATTTCTTTTCTCCTAAACCACCCACACATCCCTTTACTTGTCCAGTGTTATGGTCAATAACAATCATAGCCGCCTGTGATGTACTATCAGGGTATTGTTGTGATTTAACCATGTATTTTTGCTTTGCAAATTCTTCTTCTAAATCTTTTTGTATGTCAGTATTTTGAGTACAATAAATATTTAATCCCGAATAATATAAATAATTTGTTGCAAAGCTTGCTGACATTTTTTTACTTTTTTGCAAGTCACTAACAATTTGAGATATTGTTGCATCAACCATATATGAGTATACATTATTTCCTTTAGGCTCAACATCTCCCTTTTTGAATTTCAAACCTTCATCAATTTCTTTAACCGCGTTATTATATTCATCTTCCGAAATATATTTTTCTTGAAGCATTACATCAAGAACAGTTTTTGACCTAGATTTTATTTTCTCAGAATTATCATTTTCGCCAAATGGATTATATGAATTTGGTGAATGATTTAAACCAGCTAAAAACGCACATTCTGCTAAATCAAGTTCTGTTACATCCTTGTCAAAATAATACCTAGACCCCATTTGAACCCCATACACATTTGGTCCGACATAAATAATGTTTAAATATGTTTGCATAATTTCATCTTTTGATAAAACCATTTCAGTTTTGATTGCTCTATCCCACTCTACAACCTTTCTTGAAATTTTAGTTTCATTTTCACCTGTAACATTTTTTATAAGCTGCTGAGTTATAGTACTTCCTCCAAAAGAGCCATTTCCTCTGTGTATTACATAGCTTCCAATTGCACCAGCCGTTCTCTTTAAATTAATACCATGATGCTTATAAAAATTCTTATCCTCGATAGAAACATATGCATTAACTAAATTCTTAGGAACTTTATCTAAACTGATATTTTCTTGAATTCGACCTTCTCCTAGTACAGCAATTATATTTCCCGTAGAATCATACATAATAGAATTCTGACAAGTAATAATGTCTTTCATAATTTTGTTCCATTTATAGAGTGATATTAAAAAAGAAATAAGCCAAATAATAAATGCAATTAATAAAGCAATTAAAATTATTTTTCTTCTTTTCTTCTTTTTAGCACGTTTGTCATCATCCAATTCTTTAACTTTTTTAGATTTCTTACCACTTTTATTACTCTTAATATTTGTCTTTTTCTGTACTCTAGATATATTAGGTTGATATTCCACTTTGCTTTGATTCGCTCTTTTTTTCTTAGAGTTTATGCCAATAATTATATCTTCATCATTATTACTTTCAGTTTCATAAACTCTTTTACCAAACCTAATATTTTCAGTACTTTTCTTATGTTTATTATCATTCAATATTATTCATACCTTTCAAATTTTATTATTTTTAATTATATCATATAACTTAAATCTGTACATAAAAAAAGCAAAATAAAATTGACAATTTAGATTTATATGATAAAATATTTTTAGTAAAATAATTCACAGGAGGTACCAACTATGGAATTTAATAAATGCCCTCAATGCGGAAGTTTTTTCGCTAATTCCGGTAAAATTTGTCCAAACTGCGCAGAAAAAGATAATATTAAAATACAAAAATTAGAAAATTATATACAAAATAATATCATACCAGATACAGTAGATGAATTATCTATAAATACTGGTATTCCAACAAAAGATTTAACAAGATATATTAATCAAAATCGTGAATTTTCCGGTTTAGGTTTAAAATTATAATCGAAACCAAAAAGGATGGACTTAATCTGCTACAAATTAAGTCCATCCTTATTTTTTTATTATACTAATTCCTAAATAACCAATTTATTAAACTTTAATTTAATATAACTTTCCAACTTATCCATAAACTCTTGAGAATTAATTTCTTTCTTAGCCACCATATCTAATCCCTTTTCCCAACTTGCAGTAAGCTTCGGATTAAGCATGTCTGGCATAGAACTTGCAACCACATCGAAAATAACTTCTCCTTTTTCAGTAGGAGTTATAATTTGAGTTTTTGAATTGATTTGAATATACTGAATCCTCTCGAGCTTTTTCATAATCTCAGCTCTTGTAGCACTTGTTCCAATTCCTGCTCCCTTAATCTGTTCTCTTAGTTCCTCATCTTCAATTAGTTTTCCCGCATTTTCCATTGCAAGAATAATTGACCCAGAATTGTACCTAGTTGGCGGACTCGTTTCTGCATCTTTTGTTTCAAAATTTACAATTCCAATTTCTTGTCCTTTTTTCAAGTTTTTTAGTAATTCTTCACTAATTTCATTATCTTTTTTGTTTGAATTATTGTCATCTGCAACCTTGTCATCATTATTTTCAGATTTTTGAGATGACTTATCCACATCTTTTCCACCATTTTGTTTAGCCTTAGCAATTTCCAAATATCCCATTTTTGTACAAACTTTACTTGTTGCAGAAAATTCTTCATTCTCAATATTTATTGTAATAGCTAATTTATTAAACTCAGCTGCTGGATAAAAAATACATAAAAACCTTTTTACAATCAATTTATAAATATCTTTTTGTAATTGATTTAGGCTGCCAAAATTTTCATATCCTTGACCTGTTGGTATAATCGCATAGTGATCTGTAATTTTACTATCATTTACATATTTTGATTTAACAATATTTGTTGAATATTTTTCATCAACCATTTTCTTTATATATCCTTGAACTTCCTCATCTTGATAACCCTTAGCAATTCCATTTAAATTCTTTGAAATTACTTTTGCAACAGCTGTTGATAATACTCTTGCATCCGTTCTCGGATAAGTAACTAATTTCTTTTCGTATAATGTCTGAATAACATCCAACGTCTCATCAGGCTTTATTTTAAACCTCTTTGTACATTCATTTTGTACCTCAGCTAAATTAAACAATAGCGGTGCATTCTCCTTTTGTTT
>Ga0310691_10002917_pt1 | contig 21475 bp, 17 predicted proteins | sample 176DNAGHGlowgp2_FD_203887 | JGI IMG/M metagenome (GOLD analysis project Ga0310691, IMG submission 203887) | Sheep rumen microbial communities from Palmerston North, Manawatu-Wanganui, New Zealand - 1766 DNA GHGlow gp2 (v2) (version 2) | ecosystem: Host-associated > Mammals > Digestive system >...
TCATTTGCAGCATAACTGTAAATAACTGCAATTTTCAGATCCTTTGTAGGGTCCTTCTTTATGATTTTCCGGAACTCATCGTAATATAGCTTCGCCATAGGCACAGACGATACGGCAAAAATGGAATTAAATCCACTGAGCCTCTGCTTCTGCTTAATTTCCTCAACCTTTCCTCTATCAGCGGAAGCAACCTCGGAAATATTTGTCAGTGCATTGAACACATAGGTCTTATCGCCACGGTATGTCTTCTGATCGAAATGGTTAAGAATATAGTTTGCCACCAGCGATATACGCTCCGGTGCCTCAAACGCCTTCTTCCTGTCGATATCCCAGACTTCTTCATCATCGATATCCGCATCCGTATCCATTGTTTTGATATAATCCACGCGGAACGGAAGAACATTTCTGTCATTGATGGCATCAACTATAGTATATGCGTGCAGCTGATCACCAAAGGTCTGCTCCGTTGTAAAATATTTAGGATTGACCCTTGCGCCGGCATTCGCCGGAAAAATTGGCGTTCCGGTAAATCCAAACATATAATACTGCTTGAAACTCTTCACGATAGCATCATGCATATCGCCAAACTGGCTGCGGTGGCATTCATCAAAAATAATGACAATCTGCCTCTTATAAATCTCATGCTCTTTATTTTTCTTTATGAATGTAGAGAGCTTCTGAATTGTTGTAATGATGATATGAGCCTTAGGATCCCGCAGCTGCCGTTCTAATATTGCCGTAGAAGAATTGCTGTTGGCCGCACCCTTCTCAAAACGGTCATATTCCTTCATGGTCTGATAGTCCAGATCCTTACGGTCAACGACAAACAATACCTTATCAATAAATGGTAGCTGAGTTGCCAATCTTGCTGTCTTGAAGGATGTCAGTGTCTTTCCAGATCCCGTTGTATGCCAGATATATCCGCCTGCGGCGATATCTCCATACTTTTTATAATTATGGGCAATCTCGATCCGGTTCAGAATGCGCTCCGTTGCCGTTATCTGATACGGACGCATTACCATAAGCATCTTCTCGGAAGTGAACACGCAATATCTGGTCAGAATATTCAGCAGCGTATGCTTTGCAAAGAAGGTCTTCGTAAAATCAATCAGATCCGGGATGATACGGTTATTGGAATCTGCCCAGAAGGATGTAAACTCAAAGCTGTTGCTGGTCTTACCCTTCTTCGTATTTCGGGAAGCAGAATCTTTTATCGCATTACTTCTGGTACTGTTGGAATAATACTTCGTGTTCGTTCCGTTTGAGATAACAAATATCTGCACATACTCAAACAGGCCGCTACCAGCCCAGAATGAATCCCTCTGATAACGCTCAATCTGATTAAAAGCCTCACGGATAGCAACGCCTCTGCGCTTTAATTCCACATGCACAAGCGGCAGACCATTTACAAGAATGGTCACATCATAGCGATTATCATAGGTAGCGCCATCCTCTTTGCCGAGAACATACTGATTGATAACCTGCAGGCGATTATTATGAATGTTGTTGCGGTCTATCAACGTGATATTCTTTGTCATGGAATCATCACGCTTCAGCACCTGCACATAATCTTCCTGAATCTTTGCAGTCTTTTCCACGATATGTTCATTCGGATTGGCAATACAGGAATTAAAGAATCTTTCCCATTCCGTATCCGAAAACTGATACTTATTCAGTTCTTCCAGCCGTTCACGAAGATTAGCAATTAGCTCTGCTTCGGAATGAATCGGCAGGTACTGATACCCCTGTTCTCCCAAAAGCCGAATAAACTCTTTTTCCAGAGCCGCCTCCGATTCATAGCTTTCAGAACGGGCTTTGACCGGCTCGTATTCCGTTACAACTGTATTCTGATTTGTCTCAGCGACAATATTGAAATACGGCATATTAATTCACCTCGTCTTCCTTGTACTCTATGATGAAGTATGGACTCATGCTGTGTTTTGAGACTTCACCCAGCGCATTTCCGGATGATGCCACAAAACACCTAGACATAATATCTCGTGGAGCCGACTCAAACGCAGTTACTTTGAACCATGTTTTGAACTTTTCTTTTATATCTCTATAGTATTCTGGAATCCCATCAATGGGCGGAGTTTCTTTAATAATCTCAGATATATGCGCCCAATATCGATCTGCTTTTCCACTATTAATCAAGAGAATTTTCGTATCCTCTTGACTGATAAGTTCCTCCACGATACGCATTGCAACAGAATTGCCCATCTTTCCATACCAAACGTATCCCAGCTTGTCGATCAGTTGCTGGTGAGCTGCAATCGTTCCGCAGTCCGGGGAAAAATGTTCTCCGAATCGCAAGGCTATCGTCCTCATACTACTTTCAACTCCTTAAATGCTAATAATTCATTTCTATAATATTCATACTGAACTTGTCGTGCTTCAATTTCGGCTGGAATGCCGCATGATAAATCGGTGCATAACAGATATAGCTTGTCCAATACCTCAACAATAGCCTTTTGTTCTTCATGGCTTGGTATAGTCATTTCATATTCGCCTATTGTTTTTCCTGTAAGGGAGGCTCTTGTCGTAAAAGCACAATGGCTTGCAACATACTGCCTAAAAGACCGCGTTGAAAAGCAATATGCACAGTACTCCGGTAACAAGTCATCTGTTTTAGGAGACGCCTTTATACAAAATCCATTAAAGACACATTGATCTACATCATCAAGCAAAACAGAAGACCATCCAACATCCTCTGCTGTTTCAGATGTGCGTGTAAAAAGCACATCTCCCTTATTAACTCTCAATTTTTCGATTTCAGCGTCAGTACATTCCACCAATGCAGATAAATCAGAGGCACGTAATACTCTGTTGTTATAGACATCCGTATATCGTATAAAAGGTATCCCCTTTCCAAAGAATTCTTTTCCCTTGCTCAATCCATTCCTAAAATCAAAGATTTCATTTAATGGCTTTTTCTTGTTCTCTTTAAAATCTCCTTTTTCGATGAGTATGTTTACATACTCATCGTATTGTATTTTTCTCGCTTGCAGCTCCGCTTGCAGCTCCGCTGTAAGCGAGGTGAACGTATCAAGTATACTGACGATTTCATCTTGAACGGGTTTTGGAGGAACTGGAACTTTATGCGCCATCAACCCCTTAAAATTGATATAAGGAACTCCTGATTTATTAACAAATCGTTCTCTTATTAACGCCTCGTTGTTCTTAAACAGATAATATAGAAATTTTGTACTTATTATCGAATCGTCAGTTGTCTGCATGGGATAACAAAGTGCCCCGGCAAAAAACCTCTCGTTCATATAATGGCAGAAACCAGCATATGCACCATGTGAAGTTAATACAAGTGTATCTGGCTCATTGTTGTATTCGGAATAATAGCCAAGAACATCTCTCGAAGAGTTTATGACAGGATATTCACCGCCCTCTCCCAAATCATCTTTTGTTATAGCTTCTTTCTCTTTTATGGAACATAATTCCTTGAGGCTCTTGTATTCCACTCCATCGGGACAAAGCTTCTCAATTAGCTCATATAATCTAATCATTTGCCCACCTCAATTCCCGAAACAATATTTTTTATTGCTATTCGAAGCTCCTCTTCTTTTTTAACAATCTCATCAATTCTCATGTTGAGTTCATTAATATCAACTTTTTCACGAGTATCCTGTTGGGCAACATACGTACTGACAGATAGATTGTAGTTTTGTTCCTTTACTTCATCATAATCGACTAAACGACAAAGATAATCTATATTTTGACGTTTCTCAAAAGCTTCCACGATAGTATCAATATTCTCAGGAAGAAGCTTGTTATTATTTGTAATTTTCACACATTGATTTGTAGCATCAATAAAGAGAACTCGGTTATCCTGCTTACCACGTTTCATAACCATGATGCAGGTTGCAATGGATGTACCAAAGAAGAGATTGCTCGGAAGCTGTATGATGCAATCTACAAAGTTATTATCTACCAGATACTTCCTGATCTTCTGTTCTGCGCCACCTCTGTACATTATTCCAGGGAAGCATACAATAGCTGCCGTTCCGTTCGGAGCCAGCCATGAAAGTGAATGCATGATAAATGCCATATCAGCCTTGCCTTTAGGTGCCAGCACGCCTGCCGGAGAAAAACGAGGATCATTGATCAAAAGCGGATTCTCGTCTCCCGCCCACTTGATGGAATACGGAGGATTTGAAACGATCAGCTCAAACGGCTCATCATCCCAGTGTTGAGGATTGATAAGTGTATCTTCACACTCAATATCAAACTTATCAAAACCGATATCATGCAGGAACATGTTGATACGGCAAAGGTTATATGTCGTAATATTGATTTCCTGCCCAAAGAATCCGGTCTGAACCGCATCTTTTCCAAGGATTTTCTCGACCTTCAAAAGCAGAGAACCTGAACCGCAGGCAGGATCATAAACCTTATTGATCTTCTTTTTACCTACAGTGCCAAGGCGTGTAAGCAGCACGGAAACATCCGCAGGCGTAAAGAACTCGCCACCGGACTTACCCGCATTTGACGCATACATGGTCATCAGGTATTCATAGGCGTCGCCGAAAGCATCTATCTCATGATCTTTAACCGATCCAAGATTCATGGCAGCAACACCGTTTAAGAGCTTTGTCAGACGCTCATTACGCTTGTTTACGGTGCTTCCCAGCTTATTGCTGTTCACATCGAAATCATCAAACAGACCGACAAAACTGCTCTCAGAAATGCTTCCCTTTGCCGATTCCTCTATGTGACGGAAAACCTCTTCCAGCTTTTCATTCAGGAGCATATCCGCACCATTCGGATACTTCCATATCTCGCCTCTGTCAGCCTTTGCCCTGACATTGCAGAAAAGCTCACTTGGAAGAATAAAGAATCCTTTTTCCTCAACCAGTCCTTCCCGTGCTTCTTCCGCTTCCTTATCAGGCATCTTAGCATAATCAAAATCGGTGTTGCCTGCTGCCTCTTCACCGCTGTTGATGTAAGCAGTCAGATTCTCGGAGATATAGCGATAAAACATGGTGCCCAGCACATAGTTCTTGAAATCCCATCCGTCTACAGCCCCGCGCAGCTCATCGGCGATAGCCCAGATTGCGCGATGCAGTTCGTCCCGTTCCTGTTCTTTTTTGTTATCGATTGCCATCGTTTAATCCTCCTCGGTTTGTTTATCTGCGTCAGCGCTTTCGCCGCTCTCAACCCAGGCATCCACTTCGGACACCCGGAATTTATACTGTCTTCCGACTTTGTGGTACGGTATCGTACCTTTTTTAATCCACGCTCTGATGGTATCTTTACTGACATCTAAGTGCCCTGCGATATCTTCAAGACTTACCCAACGTTCGACTTCACTCATTCCGTACCTCCATTACCTGTATTTATTGACTTCCTGTAATTCAACCAGTTTCTCGTAATATGCTTTTATTCTCTCATATAATCGGTCAAGCTTGGCCGTGCTACACAACTCCATGAAAAGTTCTTTTTCCTCAGGTTTATCCACTAATGATATCGGATCCACGATGTAATCATAACCAAAGCATACCGCCTGACCAGTATTATCCGTAACCGGAAAAGGCGTAATCTCCAAATCTTGAAAATACTGACTATCTCCGATATGTTTTACATCGTGCTTCATTCCGCGCAGCCACGTGTGTTGATCGTCTTCCGGTGCATCATAATCTCTGACATTATCATAAAATCCAGCGACAAAATGCGTCGCTCCATCCTGCTCTACCTTCGTTTCCAAAGATCCTATAACAAAGGTATTCGGTATGCCCAGAAGGTCACATATCAATCCATAAATGACATTCTTCGTAAAGTTTGTCTCCGGCACGAAATCAAACTTCTCAGCCTTTAGCGGCTTGTTCATATACTCATCGATCAGCGGCTTGTTAAGCAAAGTATATTTCACATCACCAAAGCCATTAGCCAGGAACTGTAGAAATGCTTCCGCATCATCTCTACCCTTAAAAATATTCTCCAGATACGGCTGAATGATGCAGACATTCACCTTATCCGGCGCAATTTCATACAACATCTTTAATGCGTCCAGATTCCGGAATGAATCGATCTTCCTATCCCATAAGGCACGTCCCATTTCTTTTGTTGGATCCGTATCCTCAAAGTAATAGAACTCCGCGAAGAAATAGTCCTGGAATCCCGGATCAATATAAAAGATTCCTGATTCCTGCTCATACATCATGCAGGCTGTGGCGCACACATCATGTTCAAATGCGCTGAGCGTAAACTTCTTAGGATTATTCAATTCATCCTTGCTTTTCAGTTTCTTATAAAACTTCTCAAAGGATCTATGGTCAAAAATATATATACCTTCCATGTAGGCCAGTGTACAGAACTCACGGAACACCTGAGTAAATTCATCACTGCTGCCCACGCTATGAAAGAACCGATCAAAAGATTCTTTATCTTCGTCATGCCCCCTGATAAGAGCATCATACATCACTTCATAAAAGCCGGTCTTACGTTCTCCTTCGTCCCGGAACCTCTCATATTTCTGAACCATGATCGTAAGCAAAAGAGGATTTGTCGCCACGAATTCATTTTTCTTGACATATCCCTTACCGGCGTCCATGAATGACAGCACTGTCTCTTTTGCAGTATCATCCGGCTCATCTTTCAGCAGCTTATCAATGAGCGCAATAACTTGATCATCATCGAGCGGCTGAATGTATAGTTTGGTAAAGCCTCTGACACCGCTTATTGCAGAACACTGTCTTGATGAGATCACCACCTGATTATTCGGATACTGATGGATCAATTCCGCCAGCCTGCGCTGAAATGCGTTAGTTTCCTTTGGATCCATCTCATCGAGTCCATCCAGCAGGATTTCCGCCTGTCCACGTTCAAGAAGGTCTTCCATTTTCTCCCTGGAAAACGAACGGTCGAATTCCTGTGCCGTCTCCACAAGGAACGAAACCAAATCTCCCTTCTCTGACAGATAATTTCTCAGTTCCGCGAACAGAGGCAGCAAGCCGGTATTAGAAACATGATCTGCCGCTTCAAGAAACAAGTGCTGAAGCATCATCGTTTTTCCATAACCACATGCGCCGATCAGAATGATATTGCGCGTCTCTCCACGGCGGTCAAAATTCCGTAAAGCCGGCAGAGTAGCATCTTCTATGTAGTTTCCTCGAACCCTGTTCGGAAAAGCTGCAGAGGATGTGCCTATATGATTGCAGACAAAATACTCACCAAGCTGGCTTTCCCCTTCTCCGGGCAGCTTCATCGCTCCAAATTTTCTTTTAGCCTCACGAATGTAAGTGCCAAAGCCTTTCAATTCGGGAGGCTTCTTATATTCTAGCGGAACAATATTCTCTGCAACCCCACCACCATTTGCGATAGCTCTAAACTGTTCTACGACAGCCTTGGCAAACAGCATCTTATCCGGATTCTCACCTACTTCAAAAACAATGCCGAAACTCTCCATAACCATTTTCAGGTTCTTATCCACAAGTGCTCCGAGCAACGCCTTTTGAAGCTTTACATCATTAAAATATTTGATCAGCTCAGGCCATACTGAGCTGTCCGGTTTACGCGTCCCGTCTAACCACTTCTCATAAGTGCTATCAGACGGACAGATGATATTTTCATCGTAACCTTCATCAAGCACATTATCGAAGAAGAACATTGGTACCTTCTTCTTCGCTTTATAATTCGAAATCCCACCTCCGTCATTCGGCAGGTAGAACTTCTGTAAAAAATCACTGAATTCCAAATCTATCATCCTCTATTCAAAAAAATAATCGACTTGTCCGCGTCTGTCCGTGGAATGTCCGTACCTGTCCGTACAATGTCTGTTTCCGCGTCAGCGAGAAAAAATCCCACCTCATCTATACTTAAATCATAAAGGTTGAGCACATTGCAACTCATCCTGAATGGCAACTAATTTGACTAAATCATACTTATTCACACTTGATTATATATCAAAACGACAATTTTCTCAAGAGCCATTCGGACAAATGCACATTTTGTTCACCTTTTACTCACCAGGAAGTGAGCTGACCCTGATCAAGTCAGCGCCCGAAAGCTAACTGATGAGTGCAACATGTAAACCAGGTCCAGTCTATAGGGCAACTGGCCATTCAGACAAATAGGAGGTTTTCCTATGAATGGCCGATTGAAAACACAACTGAACAGATGCCATGTGGATTTCCTCCTCGCTAATCCAAGGAGGAAATTAACATGGCAAAGAAGCGCATACCAAGTGAATATGTTTATTTCGACTCGTTCAATAAACTCAAAAGGTATTTGGGTGATGCCGGAAAAGAATTCGCATGGCACCACATAGTCGAACAGTCACAGACCGGAAAGCGTGCAAACTTCGCGCCCGAATTGATACATAACACATATAATATTGTGCGTATTCCATCGGGTCACAACTCGATACATGCCAAAATATCAGCATTCTACTCTTCTAAACAAGACTTTACAGGCGGTATAATTGTCAGAGACTGGCTTGCAACCAAGGATTATGATTATCAGTATGATTTTGGCATAAAAATACTTGAACAATATGGGAAGCTTATTCCCACCAACAATGGCTGGACTTTCAAAAGTTCCTAAAAAAATAAGAGAGTGGTTTTATCATTAACTGAATAACCACTCTCTTATAAAAATCTACATCATATCATCTGATAATGCCTCATCGCATCCTCAATAGCTTTGACCTTTTCTTCCGAGCATCCGGGCTGCTTGCTGTCCGGCGACTTAGGCTTATTATAGTTCTCCCGTTCTATGATCCCATGCTTCTGCTTGACCTGAGCGATGTTCAGATTAGTAACTCGATAGCCATACTTAGCTTTAATCCAATCCCGTATGGCATTATAGGTCGCGCCCTTCTTGAACCCGTCCGTATCCATATCCTCCAGACTGAATTCAACCCGCAATTTCTGTGACTTGACATCTCCCTTGGAAAGACAGCATACCGTTTCACAATTCCCGGTCCAGGGAAACTGATCAACCGCGACTGCTTTGGTCACTTCATATCCGTATTCTTTGACTATTTCAAGGTCGCGGACAAGGCTTGTGGGTTTGCAGGAAATGTATATGAGCCTGTCCACACCGTATTCCATGATCTTTTTAAGGGCCTTGGGATGCACGCCGTCACGTGGCGGATCAAGTATTATAAAATCAGGCTTTTCTGCGATCTCATCTATCACTTTCAGTACATCACCGCATATAAACTCAACATTGTCTATTCCGTTAAGATCCGCATTCTCGCGTGCAGCCTCAACAGCCTCCTCAACGATCTCAACCCCGATGACCTTTCCGGCAACCGGTGCCATCAGCTGTGCTATCGTTCCCGTACCGCTGTAGAGGTCGAATACCGTTTTATCTGCCTTACCGCCGTTTGAAAGATCGCCTATGTAATCCCTCACCGTACTGTAAAGAACTTCCGCTCCGCATGAATTGGTCTGGAAAAAAGAAAACTCACTTATCTTAAACTCCAGTCCCAGCAGTTTTTCTGTAATATGATCGCTTCCGTACAGAATTTCCGTGCGGTCGCTTTTTACAACATCGGAGAGTCCGTCATTGACCGTATGAAGTATGCTTACTATCGTGCCCTTAAGATCAAGTTCAAGCAACATCTTAACAAACGGCTCAAGATCGGGATCGGCCTCGCTTGAAGTGACCAGCGCCACCATGATCTCCCCCGTAAACTTGGCCTTTCTCACCAACAAATGCCTTAAATATCCCTCATGACGCATCTTATGGTAAAAAGAAAATCCCGAATCCTTAAAATACCCGTTTACCGCTGAAACGATCGCCCTGTAATCCTCATCGCATATATAACAGGAATCCGTAAGCACGACATCATAGAAACTGCCCTTTTTGTGCATTCCAAGTGTCAGGGGACCGTCTTTATACTCATCGCCAAAAGAAAACTCCATTTTGTTACGGTACCCTTCATAAACAGGGCTTGCTTTGATACCTTCCCATTCATACGAGTCCGGATCGAGTACTTTATCAAGCAACGACTTAACCTGTTTTTCTTTTAACTTAAGCTCGTCCTCGTATTTCATTGTCAGAAAAGTGCAGCCTCCGCACACTCCAAAATGCGGGCACTGAGAATCGATACAGGCCGGAGATTTTGAGACAACATCTGTTACCAGGGCTTCAGCCTTGCCTTTTCTTACTTTTTGTACTCTTACCTTAACCCTGTCTCCGGGTATCGCGTTTTTGGCCGTAACCGTTCCTTCGGGGGTATCTATGATCGCTTTGTTGGGAAAAAGAACGTCTGTAACCGTTCCCTCCAGTTCCTGTCCTTTTTTCATTTCTTCTCCAATGGATAATAAAATATAGCGTATCGCTTGCGATACGCTTGCGCCGAGCGCGGTTGCGTAAGCAACATTTTCCATGCGCGCGAGTGCGCCTCCTCGCGGAGCGATTTTAATTTAACAGGAAAGAAATTTTCCTGTTAAATTAAAATAGGAGTGCCCTTCAAGGCACTCCCAAAACATCATTGATAACAATTATGCGTCGCCTTCGAGGTCGTCGCCGTCATCGGCATCGTCATCATCATCAAAATCTTCGAAATCGTCAAAATCCTCGAAGTCTTCGGAATCCTCCGGTACAAAGAAGTAATACACAGCATAAGCTATTGCGGCAACCGCTGCGATCGCTCCCACTATGGCCAGTGCTATGACAACCGGATTAGCCTTCTTGGGCTCTTCTTTCTTGGGGATCAGACTGCTTGCCAGAACGATATCTTTTAATTCATCAATCTTATTGCACATCTTTGACTTCCTCCATTTCTTGATCTCTTTACGAAAAATGATCTTTCCCAATAACTTCAACATAGATTAATAATACCACCTTTTAAGACTTTAGTATAGTTGATTTATACCTTTTTTAGTTTGGCAAAGGAAGCATACATTATACGAACTCCCGCACTGTCAAACTGGACCGTAACCTTTTTGTCCTTATCGGTATCCTCGATCTTAAGCACGGTACCTTCACCGAATTTCACATGACTTACCCTGTCACCTACGCCGTAATCACACGAACCTGTTGAAAGATCAACACCTTTTGCGATACCGGCCATAGTCGCGATGAACGGTTTTTTGACTTCCGGCGTCGGATCGGGATTTCTTTTAAACCCGCCGAAATCGCTTGAATATGCTTTACGTGAAAAAGATTCCGAAACAAAATCATCTTCGCCGTAATCAAATCGTTTTTTGGCGGCTCTGGGCGGAGTGTCAAACAGTTCCGTCGGGATCTCCCTTATAAAGCGGCTCACCGGATTACATTGTGTTTCCCCGTGGATCATCCTTGCCCTTGCGGTCGTGACGGTAAGTTCATCTTTGGCACGCGTTATCGCAACATAGGCAAGTCTTCGTTCTTCCTCTATCTCGATCTGTCCGGACTGTATCGACATATAACTCGGAAACAGACCGTCCTCCATTCCGACCAAATACACATTCTTAAATTCAAGACCTTTGGCTGAATGTATCGTCATAAGTAAAACCCGGTTATCGTTCTCATCTACCGAATCGATATCCGCAATAAGAGCGATCTCTTCCAAAAACTCGGAAAGCGAAGGTTCTTCGCTGTTGTCAACGTAAATCTGAAGTTTACTCCTGAATTCCTCGATATACTCGATACGTTCCTCCGCCTCTTCTTCGGAATCCACATCCATTAAATTGATGTAATCCGTTACGTCAAGAACTGCATCCAGTATACCGGCAACACCCTCAGACTCAAGTTTTGCCCTGAGCATCAGTATCATATTACTGAAATTATGGAGTTTATCCTGAGTAGCACCTCGAATTCCGGTAATATCCGGGCGGTCGAGTGCATCAAAAAGCGATATTCCCGCACTATCGGCTCCGTCTGCCACTTTACCCATACTTGTAAGGCCTATGCCACGCTTGGGCACATTGATTATACGCCTGACGGCCAGATCATCACGCCCGTTATCTATCGTTTTCAGGTATGCTATCAGGTCCTTGATCTCGCGTCTTGAATAGAAATTAATTCCACCCACGATCTTATACGGCACATTATCGCGTACGAGTCTTTCTTCAAAAGAACGCGACTGGGCATTTGTCCTGTATAGAATTGCGTTTTCTTTGTACTCGGATGTACCTTCCCTGACGGAATGTTTTATCTCGCACGATACATACTCCGATTCTTCGTATGCATCATCAAATTCCCTGAAGCGGATCTTGGGCCCTTTATCGCGTTCCGACCACAGTGCCTTGCTCTTACGCGAAGAATTGTTGCGGATCACCGCATTGGCCGCATCAAGAATATTCTGGTGTGAACGGTAATTCTGCTCGAGTTTTACAACTTTCGCTTCGGGATAAAAATGTTCAAAATCAAGGATATTTCGTATATTGGCCCCTCTGAACCTGTATATCGACTGATCGTCGTCACCCACCACGCAAAGATTATGGGTTGTTCCGGCCAAAAGCCTTATAAGTTCAAACTGAGCGGTATTTGTATCCTGATACTCATCGACCATTATGAACTGCCAGCGTCTTTGATAGTTTTCCAGAACATCGGGATCTGCTTTAAACAGTTCCACAGTCTTCATAAGAAGATCGTCAAAGTCAAAAGCATTGTTTTTCTTTAAAGTCCGCTCGTATTCGAGGTAACACGAGGCGATCTTTTGCTTTTTAAAATCTCCGGCACTGTCACGTATATACTCATCAACGGTGATAAGTTCATCCTTGCAGTGTGATATCGCATTAAGAACTTCTCTGTCCTTTAAAAGTTTGGAATCGATCTCAAGTTTTTTGAGGACTTCCTTCATGACATGCTTCTGATCGTCGGTATCGTAAATCGAGAAACTGTTGTCGTAATCTATCCTGTCGGCAAATCTTCTTAAGATCCTCACGCACATCGAATGAAAAGTGGAAACATGGATCTGTTCCGATCCGAATCCCACTAACTTATCAACTCGTTCGCGCATCTCACCCGCCGCCTTATTGGTAAAGGTAATGGCAAGGATGTTATACGGGTTTACCCCGGCCTTATCTATCAGGTATGCGATCCTGTGAGTGATGACGCTTGTCTTTCCGGAACCTGCTCCGGCTAATATGAGAAGCGGTCCGTTAACAGTAAAGACCGCTTCTTTTTGCTGCTCATTTAAATTATCGTAAATACTCATCTCTGTACTCGGCCTGATGCATCTCCGCCTGCAAGTGTGTCCACTTCCTTGCGGCTTGCAAAGTTGAAATCTCCCGGGATCGTATGTTTAAGAGCCGATGCCGCTACACCGAATTCAAGGGCATCCTTGAAATCTTTGCCGTCCAAAAGTCCGCAGATCACTCCTCCTGCAAAAGAATCCCCGCCGCCGACACGGTCAACTATGGGATGGAGGTTGTAAGACTTTGAATGATAAAATTCACCGGTCTTCCCGTTATAGATACATGCCGACCATCCGTTATCGGATGCGGAACGGCTTTCACGAAGAGACGATACACAGTATTCAAAATTGTAATCTCTGACCATCTGCTCAAAGATAGATCTGTATCCCGCAAGTTCAAGTTCGCCGCTTGTAACATCGGTATTGCCGGGCTTATAGCCAAGCACGAGTTCAGCATCTTCTTCGTTTCCTATGCACACATCAACGTACTGCATAAGGTCTTTCATTACAGTCTGAGCCTTCTCTGAACTCCAGAGTTTCTTGCGGAAGTTAAGATCCACCGAAACCTTAACGCCGTGAGCCTTGGCGGCTATAAGTGCGTCTTTGGTAAGCTTTGCCGCACTGTCGGAAAGTGCCGGGGTGATACCGGTAAAGTGAAACCAGTCGGCTCCTTCAAATATCGCATCAAGATCAAAGTTTTCTTTTGTGGCTGTTGAGATCGACGAATGTGCTCTGTCGTATACGACCTTGGAAGGCCTTACGCTTGAGCCGCTCTCAAGATAATAGATTCCGAGCCGCTCGCCGCATCTTGCGATATATTTGGTGCCGACATTATATTTTCGAAGAGCTGCGATGGCACAGTCTCCGAGTTCATTGGCCGGAAGAGCAGTAACAAATTCGGTATCGTATCCATAATTTGCAAGTGAAACCGCTACATTGGCTTCTCCGCCTCCGTAGTTTATATCAAACTCATCGGCCTGAATAAATTTTTCAAAATTCGGGGTGGAGAGTCTTAACATGATCTCACCCATGGTTATTACTTTTTTCATTTCTTCTCCTTATCGCGCCTGATCCGGCAGTTTTTCTATTTTGTAACGAGGTGTATCGCAAATCCACCGATTTCTTTTTCAAGATAAATAAGATTTAACTTTCCGTCTTTATAAGTCTTTGAGTCTTCCCTAAACTTTACACCCTTGACTGTGGAAAGATAATTCACCGCTCTTTCAACATTGTTTGTGCCGATAGCAATATGCCCGTGGGTACCGGGTCCGGGCTCGTTCATGGCTTCGATCGAACCGCCGGCAAAAGACGATATCTCGATACTTCTTGTCATGAATCCGAAAAGATCCTCGAATGTCTTACATGTATCATAAGCTTCTTCTTTGCTGTTAAGATTGAGTCCGACATGTTTTACATAGAAACCGAGCATAGTCCGAACAGCCTGCTCTGTCAAAGCCTTTATCTCATCAAACTTTCCGGCTGCCACGAGATCCTTCTTGACCATCCACGAACCGCCGCAGGCGATGATCCTGTCAAAAGAAAGATAATCGCAGATATTATCCGCATTTATGCCGCCTGTAGGCATAAATGTTACATTCACATAAGGTGCTGCGAGAGCTTTGATCATCTTGATGCCGCCGCTTTGCTCGGCAGGGAAAAACTTGACTGTCGTAAGTCCGAGCGATAAAGCGGTTTCTATGTCCGAAGGATTGTTAACCCCCGGAACCATCGGAACGTTCTTTTCAAGACAATACTTTACGACTTCGGGATTAAGACCGGGCGCAACTATAAACTTTGCGCCTGCCGCTATGGCTCTGTCAGCCTGCTCGGTAGTGAGCACCGTTCCCGCTCCCACCAGCATATCCGGATATTCCGATGCCATGATCCTTATTGCCTCTTCGGCTGCGGCAGTTCTGAAAGTAACCTCCGCACAGGGAAGCCCGCCTTCGATAAGTGCCTTGGCAAGGGGTTTTGCATCTTTTGCATCATCAAGTACCACTACGGGCACTATACCGATCTTTTTGATCTTTTCAAGTACTTCGTTCATTTTCTTCTCCATTCCGTTTCTTTATGACTTTTTGACGGTTCTGATCGCCTCGAGCGCTTCATTCATCTTTTCTCTGGCTTCGCTCTTCATCATATCCTTGACCATATCAAAATACGACTTTCCGATCTTTTGTAAAAACTCTTTGGTATCGTCATCGATATCACGCGACTTTTTGAAAACATTGCCGGCACTCTTAAATATCTGTCCCGTCAGTTCTCTCGTATCACTCGCTTCGGTAGCATTCAGCACTTCGCAGAAGAGATTTACGAATCTCTCAAGGCGTTCTTCATCAAGAGAAAATATCCACTCGTTGAATGTATTTATCCATCTTCTGTGCTGATCGGTGATCTCGGTCCTTGAAAAAGTTCCGTCTTTTATCACCCAGTAATAGGGGTTATGCTGGAACACCCCTACCGACCTCGAATTTACCACAATACTGTCATCAGCCGTATTAAGCAACATACCTACAAGCGAAGACTGAGGTATGACCGATATTAGTTTCCCCATAACATCCTCACCGTTGTTTTCTCTGATAACTTCCGGTCTGAAACCGGGACCGTCAAAGCTGTAGATGTGTATTAATCTTGATTTAATATCAGCCGGTGAATTCATGGCTGAATATACAGCCAGATTTCCTCCCTTTGAATGTCCTCCGAGACTTAAATTGCCCTTAAACGATGTGCAGACCTTCTCAAGATAATCGACAGAAAGTTTCTGTCCCATGATCGGTTTGTTAAGGGCAAGGCCGAAATCTTCCTTCCAGCCCACTATAGATTCGTCGGTACCCCTGAATGCCACGAAAGCTTCTTGGGTCGGCAACAGATAAGTAACAGCCGCAAACTGTGTCTCGTTCTTAGCTTCTATCCTGTTGATGTAAAAAGAAAACGATATTTCGGAAAATCTGACCGACGAAAGAGCCGCATCGAACAATTCGCGATAATCCTTACCATACTTGGGATCCGCAAACATAAGATCCGCATCCTTTTTGGCGGCAAGATCTTTGATCGAAACAGGAGTCTCACACATCTGCTCAAGAACCGGGTCAAACTTAAGATAAGATAATTCGGCAAGAACAAGTGCATCTTCCATTGATAACGTATGTTCTCTAAACGTGGTGTCGCAATATTTTTTTACATAATCAACTATATTGGCCATATAATCACCTCGCACATGACGATCAAAAGATTGTGGACCGCGTCAGAACTTGGCACTGATGTTTCCGATGTTTTTGATATGGAGCGACAACGTTCCGTCCGGATTCGTAATGAATTCCACATTGTCTTCCTCATACTGAAGCATAGGTATCTTTATCTCTATACCCGTGTCCGTTACCAGACACTGGCGGGCGTACTTTTTGGTTGTATTGTCACTCACGGGAGCTACTTCTTCTCTTATAAGATCAAATCTCTCCATACGATTGTTAAATTCAGATTTAAGATCCGGTCTATCTTCATATACCAGATCTGCTATATGTTCAACGGTAAAGCCGCCGTTCTTTTCAAGTTCATTGTTGATTATCGCTTTGGCTTTCATCTGAGGCTCATACTTGTACATATCTTCATAAGCTCTGTCGTTAACCGACTCGATAGCCTTGGTGACGATGGCAAGTTTCTTTTTGTCACTCAGTTTTGATGAACATTTAAGAAAATACTCGCTGAAATAATCTTCTTTTTTACCATTGATCTCCGCTTTCTTTTCAACGACCCAGACGGCCAGATCGGTAAGTCTTATTATGCAGGCTTCCGAAAGTTTCTGAGATCCCGCCGGAAGTATTTCCTTGTATGTGCACACTTCGTTTACTAGTCCCTCATCGCCGGGTATACATCTGTGAGTGTACTGAGGTTTATAATTCATTTTAAGAAGTGCAAGATAATCAAGTGAATCGCTTGAAAATCTTACAACAAACAGATCGGCCGAAGGTATGTCGATGTTCGCGTTCATGATATCATAAAGAACAGTCGCTATTTTGCGTGACTTTTCAACAAATTCGTCATCGGAATAGTCGTTCAGTATCGAATATACCTCTGATTCCTTTTTGTGAAATTCACACTTCTTGCTGTCATCTCCGCCGAAAATGTTAGCGATGTGTGACTTTATGAAATCGGATAAATCTGCATTTAACTCAAGCGGCATATCGGAGAGCTGAGGCTGACCGGTAAGCGAATCGAGCACATGCATTATCACTTTTCTTAAATTTATCTCTTCTTTGACTAAAGCCATGTTATCTCCTTAAGATCAGTTTCTTTTCCATGTTCCCGTATAGATCAGTACTAACAACGGGAATATCTCAAGTCTTCCCGCCAGCATATCGATCGAAAGAACTATCTTTGAAAGTTCATTGTAATCCGCAAAGTTCTTGGAAGGTCCCACCATTGAAAGACCTGGCCCGACATTGCCGAGTGTTGTAAGGACACTTGAAAAATTGGTGGCAAAATCAAATCCGTTCAATGAGATCAGCAGGAAAGAAACGATCAGTATCACGATATATGCCACCATAAAGGACTGGACGGATTTTACCGTCTCCTCGGAAACCGCCTGCCCGTTAAATCTGATCTTTTTAACAGATCTGGGATGGGTAAGATGATCGAGTTCCCTCTTAAGTGTTTTTAACATGATAAGGAAACGCGATACCTTGATACCGCCCGCGGTGGAACCCGCAGAAGCGCCGATGACCGTTAAGATGATCAGTATGAATTTGGCAAAAGACGGCCATAGCTCATAATCCGAAATCGAGAAACCGGTCGTGGTCATGATCGATGCCGTATGGAACAGTGCCTCATGAAGCGCGCTCATAAAATCAGGATATAACTTAAGGATCGTAACGGTTATCGCAACAAAACTTGCAAACATTATCGCGAAATATGCCCGCACTTCCTCGAGTTTGAATATCTCCTTGGGTTTCTTGATGTAGATAAGAAAATATGCGTTAAAGTTGACACCGCACATGATCATAAATACGATCGTTATCACCTGTACGGGATGTGAAAATGCTCCGAGGCTTGCATTGGTCCTGGTAAATCCGCCGGTACCTACCGTTGAGAACATCAAAAGCAAGGAATCATACAGATTCAGTCCCGCGATCATAAGGCAGATCACCATCGCCACCGAAATAGTGATATAGATGCCATACAGTATCTTGGCAGTGTTCTTAACTTTGGGAACAAGTTTTCCGACTTCCGCGCCGGTGCTTTCGGCACGCATAAGATGCATGTTATGGCTTCCCGAAAGAGGAAGGATAGACATGATAAATACAAGAACACCCATACCGCCTATCCATATGATAAAGCTTCTCCAGAACTGGGTGGTCATGCTAAGATATTCCACATCTCTTAAGATGGTAGATCCCGTAGTAGTATACCCGGACACGGTTTCAAAAACGGCATCCACATAGTTGGGGATCTCGCCCGTTACAACAAACGGAACGGCACCTACCAAAGACAAAAGTATCCAGGAAAGCGATACCGTAACGAAACCTTCTCTTGCGTAGAACACATTGCTTGCGGGTTTAAAGAAAGTTCCGATGGTACCCAGAAGAAAACTCGCTAAAGCGAGCATTAAAAAGATATAGCCTTCTTTTTCTTTGTATATTAATGCGACCACACAGGGCAATAGCAAAAATACGCCTTCAAACTGCAAAACCCTGCACAGTATGAATCTGATTATTGACTTATTCATGTAAAAAACAGTCCCCTGATCATACCAAAATATCCGAAATATCCGTAAAACCGGTCTCAGTCGTAACCACAATAACGGTATCACCGGCCGAGATCACGGAATGGCCTCCGGGAGTTTCTATCTGCCCGTTATGAATGATACTGCAGATAATAACGTTGGGCCTGAGATTTACGTTCATAAGAGGGATATCTACAAGTCCTTCAAGGTCTTTAACCTTAAATTCCAACGCTTCGACTCTGCCGGAATTGAGCTTATAAAGTGTCTCTATATTGCTGCCGTAAGTATTCTGCATGGAGCGAACATATTTGATCATGTTTTCTCCGGCAAGAAGTTTGGGATTTATGATACTTCCGATGTTCATGTCATCGATTATATCGTCATATGTGCTCCTGTGAACCTTTGTGACGAGTTTCGCCCTGGGATTCACCTTTTTGGCATATATCGACATCATAACGTTTGCTTCATCAAAGTTTGTAAGCGTCACAAAACTGTCGGTATTGGCAATTCCCTCTTCGGCCAACAGACTTTTGTCCTGACCGTCTCCGTATATTATTACGGCTTCGGGAAGTCTTTCGGCCATCTGCTCGCAACGGGCCTTTAATTTTTCAATGATCTTAACATCAACGCCGGCGGCAATAAGTTTCTGTCCGAGATAGAATGCGGTATCTCCCGCACCGATTATTGTACAGTTGCGGGCCCTGCCCTGACCGAGATTGATCTCCTTTAAAAACTGTCCGGCACGTTTTGATGATGCGACAAAAGAAACCTTATCGCCTTCCCAGACCGTAAAATCACCCTTGGGTATAAAGATCTCGTTTCCGCGCTCAACAATACATATCAGCACATTTGTATGTACAACGGTATGCATATCTTTAAGAGCGATACCGCAGATAGGACTGTCCTTGGTAACCTCAAATTTAAGAAGTTCAACCCTTCCGCGCGCAAAAGTATCTATCTCGATCGCGGTAGGGAATCTTAACAGTCTGGCGATCTCATCGGCTGCCGCAAGTTCGGGATTTACAAACATCGAAAGACCGAGATCGTTTTTGATAAAATCGATCTCTTCACGATACTCCGGATTTCTTACTCTTGCGATGGTATGTGCCGCACCGGATTTCTTGCCCATCAGACAGCAAAGCAGATTTTTTTCGTCCGAATCGGTAACTGCGATCAATACATCGGCTTCGGCAATTCCGGCATCCCTTAATACCTTGATGGATGCACCGCTTCCGACTATTCCCATTACATCACAACTGTCACAGATCTTGCGTACCTGAAGCTCGTTGGTATCTATTACCGTAATATTATGTCCTTCAACACTTAACTGTTTGGCTATGGTGGAACCTACGTTTCCGCTGCCAACAATGATTATCTTCATAAGCTCTCCAATTTGCACTCACAAATATACGCTTCATCAATTGATCGGAATTCCTTCTTCCATTGCCCTTGTCATGCAGCCCTCTTTGGCATTTCCGATCTCGCATATTGTGGGGGTATCTTCGTCAATACAGCTCTGACAGGCCGGACACGGCATTGTGGTGCCGCATATGTCTCTTGGAACAGCCTTGCCGAGTGCATTGTGTTTGCAGTCATGGCACCAGCACCTTTCGCATGCCTTGAAATTCATTACTCCGATCTCATTGCCACTGCTTTTAGCAGGCTTTGCCTGCGGTTTCGGGCGTACTTTCTTCTCAGCCTCCGCTTTGGCCTTTGCCTCGGCTTCCGCCGCTGCCTTGGCTTCCGCTTCCGCTTTTACTTTTGCCTCCGCTTCCGCTTTGGCTTCAGCCTCGGCCGATTGGGCCTCAATTTCAAATGAGAGCTGTTCAGGTTCCGGCAAAGGGATCGGCTTTATGCGTCGCACTCCCGGTTCGCGAACCTTTACGTGAGCGCCCTGATCGTCCGTATATTCACTTATAAGCCCCAGAAAATCGAGCTGACCGTCAAGATCTTTGCCGCTCATCATACGTCCTTTTTTAAAGTTTAAATGCCGTCGGACACACGTCCTCCACATTAGTTCACACTCCAATATAAGTTACCACATTTTACCCTAAAATTCAATCAAATGCACCCCGCGAAACAAAGCTGCATCCTAAGGTACAAAGCATCGCTCCGGGGTACAAAGCAACGTTCCGAGCTACAAAGCAGCGCTCCGAGCTACAAAGCAATTTATCTAAACTGAAACAAATAAAAAAACGGGGCAGCTTATGCTACCCCTTACACTAAATATCGTCAACTTTTTGATCCGCTGCCATAACCGTTTGGAATCAAACGCTTATTGCCTGCTATTAATCTGTACCTTTCACGGGATCGTCTGCAGCGTTCGGATCGTATTCGAGAATATCTCCGGGCTGGCAGGACAATGCATCACATATAGCTTCGAGTGTCGAGAACCTGATCGCGCTTATTTTTCCCGTCTTCATTTTAGACAGGTTAACATTTGTAATACCGACCTTTTCAGCCAGATCATTTAAACTTATCTTTCGGTCGGCCATAACTCTGTCGAGTCTTAATATTATTTTACCCATACACGGCCTCCCTTATAGTGTTTCGTCCGATTCCTGCTGCAGAACCGCACCGTACTTAAATATATATGTCAAAGCAAATATGACTACGATAGTAAACACTACCGCTATATTGATCGAAAGGCTGACCTTGGATGAGCCCGACAT
>Ga0310691_10002918_pt1 | contig 21471 bp, 19 predicted proteins | sample 176DNAGHGlowgp2_FD_203887 | JGI IMG/M metagenome (GOLD analysis project Ga0310691, IMG submission 203887) | Sheep rumen microbial communities from Palmerston North, Manawatu-Wanganui, New Zealand - 1766 DNA GHGlow gp2 (v2) (version 2) | ecosystem: Host-associated > Mammals > Digestive system >...
CTCCAGCGACCGCATTAATAAATCAAGATTAGCCAAAGCAACTCCTGTGAGCCCCACGGACTCAGTCGTAGGAAAGCACGCGCGCCATACTTTCTTACAATTATGAGAATACAACAATAGTGTAACACGCATTTGATTTTTTGAGTAAAAATATATTTTATGTAAAAACTAGTTATATTTTTCAAAATAATGTAATGTTTAAACACGGGGCCTTCTTTCAAAAGGAATCCTCAAATCTCAAAACCGAGGTAAAAATGGAACTCAGAGAATTAAACGAAAACGATCTTGAATCCCTCATCAAATTGTATGAACAGTTAGACGGTGCTAACGGTGACTTTACCGCAGAAGATGCCCGTAAAATCTGGAAATCCGAAATTGAAGGGAACAAGAAAATTAAATATTTCGGAGCAGTTGAAAAGGACAAAGTAATTTCAACCTGCTATTGTCTGATAATTCCAAATCTTACCCGCTTAGGCTCTTCCATTGCTTTTGTAGAAAATGTTGTTACCGACTCAGAATATCGCGGACAGGGACTCGGCCGCAAAGTTATGGAAATGGCAATTGAATTTGCCCGCGAGAACAACTGTTACAAAGTGATTTTGCAAAGTGCCAGCTTTAGAAAAGAAGCTCATCAGTTTTATAAAAATCTTGGCTTTGATGGCGAATCCAAAAAGGCTTTTATTCTGAAGCTTAAAGATTATTAATTAAACCGCAATTTTATCCAATTTTTTAATTCATATTTTTATTAATCTTTCTTCAAGAGGTAACAATATGAATAAAGAACTTTTTGAAAATTTTAATTGCGGTAGCCTGCGCTTACCGGAAGGTCAGATTGATTTCGACAAAATCAGCTGGAACAAGCATCCGACTTTTGAAGGTGTTGAACTTAAGCAAATCATCACTTCAAAAGAAACTGGCGGCAACTTCAGCTATCATCTGGTTAGAATTGCGCCTGGTAAAAGTATTAAAAATCACATTCACGAAACTCAGCTGGAAACTCACGAGGTTATTGCAGGCAGCGGAAAGTGCATCAACAATGGAAAGAGCCTTGATTATGAGCCGGGTGTAATTTCAATTATGCCTGCCAAAGTTCCGCACGAAGTTAATGCCGGGCCGGAAGGACTTTATCTTTTTGCAAAGTTTTTTCCGGCTTTGTGTTAGTTGAGGCTTCCTTGTATTCCTTTGGAGTAAGTCCGTACATCTTTTTGAATTTCCGAATCAAATGAAAGGGGCTGATGTTTGTATCCTTTGCCATTTCTTCAATTATGAAATATGATTAATCAAAAGTATAGTCTTCCTTATTAATATCCAAATTCGCCGGCGATTGATTCATCATTTTTAATCCAGTCACTTACATCAATAATTCTGTATTCTGTTGCTGTATCACGAACAATAACTGTTTTTATTCCGGCATTTATAACCAGTCTTTTACACATTGAACAGCAGATAGAATTTTTGATGATTTCGTTTGTTTCAACCTCGCGGCCAGAAAGATAAAGTGTTGAATCAATCATTTTTGCACGTTCTGCGCTGATAATTGCATTGGCTTCAGCATGAACACTCCTGCACAATTCGTATCTTTCACCGCGTGGAATATTCAGTTTTTGACGCACGCAATAACCGATATCAGTACAATTCTGACGACCACGAGGAGCACCTACATAACCGGTAGAAATAATTTCATCATTTTTTACAATTACTGCACCATAACGACGGCGTAAACAGGTACACTGATTTGAAACAACATCTGCAATATCAAGATAATAGTTGATTTTGTCTTTTCGCATGATTCGCTCCAATTTTTTAATAAGTTGATTTTTAAATTATACTTTATGAATTAAAAGTTGTAATCAAAATAATTTATAAATATGCTATCTTGTTTGTCATATATTCCCCGGAAAAACAAAGTCCAAATTTTCTTTTGCAACTTCTACAAGATGCAGAATTGTGTTGATTGGCGTGGGTGCCCGGTCTGTAAGTTTGAAGGCTGGGAAGAAACGAGTAATATGAAGCAGGATTTTTTTGCCAGTCTTATTTTCAAGTTCAGCAACCCAGGCAGACAATTTACGCATTTCTTCCTCGCTGTCGTTTTCGCCGGGGATGATAAGACTTGTAAGTTCAACGTGGCAGGCACCCGCAGTAGTGGTGATAAAATCTTTTACCATCTGAAAATCTCCGCCGATGAAGTTTCGATAGAATTTATCTGTAAAAGCTTTGAGGTCAATATTCATTGCGTCGATGTAGGGGAGGATTTGGTTGAGAACTTTTTGACTCGCAGTACCATTTGTCACAAGAACATTCTGCAAACCGGCTTCCCTGGCAAGCTTTGCGGTGTCACGCACAAACTCATAACCAACAAGCGGCTCGTTGTAGGTAAAGGCAAGGCCAATGTTACCGCGAGGGCGAAGTTCCAGAGCAGTTTCAACAATTTCCTGGGGCTCATAAAAATCTGCCTTGTCTTTATATTCAAAAGCCTTCTGCGACCAGGAAATACTTGAGTTCTGGCAGAAAGGACAGCGCAGATTACAGCCATAAGAACCAAGCGACAAAATCATGCTGCCCGGATGAAACATTTTAAGAGGCTTTTTCTCTATAGGGTCCAGCGCAACAGAAGTTAGTCGTCCGTAGTTAGCGGCAACTATCTGACCATCACGACAGGTACGGGCACCACAAAAACCTATTTGACCTTCTTCGATTTTACATTGTCTGAAACACACATCACAAACAGGCATTCACTTTTCTCCACGCTTTCTGCATAACTAGTAATGTCGCACAACTTCAAAACGGAACAAATCGACATCCTCTCCGGGTGCAATTCCGCCTTTACGCTTTGCAATTGAAATCTGCTGTTCAACTGTGTCTACGCCATCCAGGTCTGGAAGCAACAGCCCCCGCTTGTAACCACTCTGCACAATCACTCCGTATTTCTTTACATCGAGCTGGGCGGGTGAAGAAATCTTTTCTGCTTCTCCAAGAACATCAACATTTATATCAAGATATTTTAATTCATCTTCATCAACCGGCTCAAAACGCGGGTCTTCGGAAACGGCGCTTACTGCATTGTGAATTATCTCCAGTGCAAGATTTTCTTTTGTTGCGGCAATGGTTCCAATACAACCGCGCAAGGAACCAAACTTGTGAACAGAAACAAAGGCGCCGGCCCGCACCTTCAAAAGCTCCGGCGACACCCAGGCAGGCAATTCCGTCTCATGCCCATTTTTTACAAAATACTCCGCAGACTCACGCGCAAGTTTTACCCAGGCATCAGACTTCTGGCGCTTGAGTTCAATCTCGCTTTCCACCTGCTGGAGCCGCGTATTCAGAAAATGCCGCGACTCATCCACGCCTTTGGGCACAAAAGCACAGATTCCATATCCAACGCCGGTAACATCTTCATGCGAATATTGGGTTGCCTCCACCGCCTGACCATCCAGTGCACCTGCCATAATCACAAAAGATTTATGACCGCACTCTGCAGCCTTCTGGCAAAAGTTTTCATCAAAATCAAAAAGCTCTCCAAAGCGGCCGCCCGAGCAAACATCCATTATCCGCTTGTCATAGACCGGCCCTTCCTCAGCAAAACCGTAAGGCCCATAATCCTGAAGCTTATGCGATAAATCACCGCTTGCAACATAAACAACCCTGCGCCCAAGTGACTCAACCGCGTCTTTTATCATCATGCCATATTCATAATGCTTCAAAAGGTCGTAGCCCGAAAGTCCCGTGCGAACAAGTTTAAAGTCCTTGTATTTTTTGAGAATGAACCAGAGCGGTACCATAGTTCCGTGATCAAGTTCTGGTCTCTTTTCGCCAAGAGTTCCGGCGGGGAAGCGGGACTTCTCCGCACGAGCAGCTACAAGATTTACCAGCTCTTCATCATACTTAACATCAAACTTAACCTGAGGCGCCCCAAAATCAGCAAAAGAGCCGACCGCCCCGCTGCCCGGAGAAATATGAAAATAATCAGAATACATTACGCTGTGAGGACTGGAGATAATTATCGTTTCAGGCTTAAGTGCTGCAATTTGGTCAGCCACCTTATCATAAGCCTTAATCGTCTTTTCAATCTGACTTTCACTTCCGCGTCCAACGTCTGGTACAATCATCGGCGGATGCGGAACCATAAAAGCGGCAACAATAGACATGTGAACCTCCTTTTTTTCGAGAGAGTAGGGTCAGCCTATATCAATTTCCAGAAGAATAGGAGTGTGGTCCTGACGCGGGCCAGAATCAATCATTTCTGATTTTTTGATTTTGTCTTTGATGCGGTCGCTGACGAGGAAGTAGTCAATACGCCAGCCCGAGTTGTTAATCTTGCTGGTTTTGATTCTCTGGCCCCACCAGGAATAAATATCTTTTACATCGCCGTGCACATGGCGAAAACTGTCGATAAAGCCTCGGGCAAGAAGCTTTGTAAAGCCTTCGCGCTCTTCATCCGTAAAGCCGGCAGAAAAATGATTCGACGCCGGATTTGCAAGGTCAATCTCCTTGTGGGCAACGTTGAAGTCACCGCAGGCGATGACAGGCTTTTTTGAATCCAGACCTGAAAGATAATCAGCATAAAGAACGTCCCACTGCTGGCGTTCTGCAAGGCGTTTAAGACCGTCGCCCGAGTTTGGAGTATAAACATTTACAAAATAAAAGTCGCCGAAATCGAGAGAGAGAAGGCGGCCCTCATCGTCCATAGTATCCGGAGCGCTAAGACGTGGCACCTCGCGTTTTGCAGTCAAGCCTTCCTTGTACAAAATCATTGTGCCCGCATAACCTTTTTTTGCAGGTGGCACAGAAGAAAGCCATTCAATTTTGTAGCCGGGAAAATACTGGGACAGCAGCTCCAGATGTTTATCCGAAGGCCCCTCCGCCGGCAGCTTAGTCTCCTGAATTGCAATAATGTCAGCGTCGTAATCGCCCAGCTTTTTCAGCACAGCCTGAGACAAAAGCGCTCTGTCGGATGAAGAAGTAAGCGCCGCATTTATCGAATCAATATTCCAGGAAATCAGTTTCATTTTTTGCTCCTAAGGTAAATATATAAAATTTTGTAGAAAAATTCAGTAGGTGCGTGAAGTCGTAAATTGCGACATCACGAGAGACTTTCAAGGTGCAAAATTTTCACCTTGAATTAAGGAATGATTTATAATCAAAAAAAAATCGGGATCAAAAATTTTGACCCCGATTAAGCATAAACTTGATGTCGAAATTTTCGACATCAAGTTTAAATTATTTTATAAGTGAGTGATATTCCTGGAGTGATTTTACTCCACCCTCACCACCATTACCGTTCTTTACAGCTTCAATTCCCTTAACCGCAGCAAGCGCCCCGGCAATAGTCGTAATGTAAGATACCTTATACTTCAAACAAGCCTTGCGTATCGTCTTCCTGTCCTCAGCGTAGTTTCTCTTAGCCTTTGGCGTATTGATTACCAGGCAAACTTCCTTGTTCATAATCAAGTCCACTACATCCGGGCGGCCGGCACCAATCTTGTTTACAACGTCGCACTTGATTCCGTTTGCGTTGTAGAAGTCTGCGGTGCCCTGTGTTCCAACCAGTGTAAAGCCCAGGTTCTTCAAAGTCTTTCCGATTTCAAGAACCTGATCCTTCTGGCCTTCCTTGTTGCTGAGGGAAATAAGAACCTTCTTGTTTTCCCAGGCAGCTGGTGCGTGTGGCAATTCTGAACCTGCAGCTTCCTGTGATTTATAGAATGCCAGCGGGAAGTTTTCTGCCAAACCAAGAACTTCACCAGTTGAACGCATTTCAGGTCCAAGGATTGGGTCAACTCCAGGGAAGCGTGCCCATGGCAATACAGCTTCTTTTGCTCCGTAGTAAGGAATCTTCTTGTCTTTGAGGCCGAGTGATTCAAGAGATTCACCAAGCATCATTCTTGTAGCAAGGCGAGCCATCTGTGTGTCACAAACTTTTGACACGAGCGGAACAGTTCGCGAAGCACGAGGGTTAGCTTCAATTACATAAACTTTTCCGTTTTCGATTGCGTACTGCATGTTCATCAAACCGCAAACGTGCAGGCTTTCTGCAATCTTCTTTGTATATTCCTTGATTGTTGCAAGGTTATCAGCCGGAATCGAAACTGGAGGAATAACACAAGCTGAGTCACCAGAGTGAATACCGGCAAGCTCAACGTGTTCCATAACAGCAGGAATGTAAACATGTGTGCTGTCTGCAAGCGCATCAGCTTCGCACTCAAGCGCATTCTTAAGGAAACGGTCAATCAAAAGCGGGCGGTCAGGAGTTACACCAACAGCCTTTTCAACGTATTCCTTCAAAGTTGCTTCATCATAAATTACTTCCATTCCCCGTCCGCCAAGAACGAAAGAAGGACGAATCATGATTGGGTAGCCGATTTTGTCTGCACAAGCCTTAGCCTCGTTGAAATCGATTGCCATTCCGCTTTCCGGCATCGGGATTTCCAGTTTTTCCATCATGTGGCGGAAGAGGTCGCGGTCTTCGGCGATGTCGATGGAATCAATGCTAGTTCCCAGAATGTTCACGCCGTTTTCCTGAAGCTCGCGGGCAATATTAAGTGGAGTCTGTCCGCCAAACTGAACGATAACTCCGAATGGCTTTTCTTTTTCGTAAATCTGAAGAACGTCTTCAGTTGTAACTGGCTCAAAGTAAAGCTTATCAGAAGTATCATAGTCTGTAGAAACAGTTTCAGGGTTGCAGTTTACGATGATTGTTTCGTAGCCGAGTTCTTTCAACTGCATAGCCGCATGACAGCAGCAGTAGTCAAACTCAATACCCTGACCAATTCTGTTAGGACCACCACCCAAAATCATAATCTTCTTCTTGTTGTCTGTAGCAACAGAAGTGTCTTTTTCTGCATTGTAAGTTGAGTAATAGTAGCAGGCGTTTTCAACACCGGAAACCGGAACGCGGAGCCATGCTTCTTTAATACCAAGCTCGTTGCGTCTCTTGCGGATATCTTTTTCAGCAACCTTCAAAATCTTGCTCAAATACTTGTCGCTGAAGCCGTCCTTCTTAGCCTGAATAAGAAGCTTATCTTCTGGAACACGTCCAGGGTTCTTAAGCATTTCCTCTTCCAAATCAACAAGCTCTTTCATCTGCTGGAGGAAGAACTCTTTAACGTATGTAATTTCAGAAAGCTTAGAAAGTGGAACACCCTTACGGATTGCCTCATAAAGCTGGAAGTAGCGCTCGCTCGAAGCAGTCTTAAGCATTTCGCAAAGTTCATCAGCTGATTTTTTATTAAAGTCTTTTGCAAAACCAAGACCGCTGCGGCCGTTTTCCAAACCACGGATAGCCTTCTGGAAAGTTTCCTTAAAGTTCTTACCAATGGCCATAACTTCACCAACGGCCTTCATGGAAGTTCCAAGTTCATCTTTTGTTCCGCGGAACTTTTCAAATGCCCAGCGGGCAAACTTAAGAACAACGTAATCTCCATCAGGAGCACCGCCCAAAGTATATTTTTCAAGAGTACCATCACGCCAGTATGGGATTTCGTCGAGTGTCAAACCGCTGGCCAATTTTGCAGAAATCAGCGCGATAGGGAAGCCAGTAGCCTTTGAAGCAAGGGCAGAAGAACGAGAAGTACGTGGGTTAATCTCAATAATAACAACACGGCCAGTCTTAGGATTGTGAGCAAACTGAACGTTAGTACCACCGATAACACCGATGTTCTCAACAATCTTAAATGCCATTTCCTGGAGCTTCTTTTCCAGATCCTTATCAATAGTCATGAAAGGAGCGGCACAGAAAGAGTCACCGGTATGAACACCAACCGCATCAATATTTTCAATAGTACAGATTGCAACCATCTGATTCTTCGAGTCGCGAACAACTTCAACCTCAAGCTCTTCCCAACCAAGAATAGACTCTTCAATCAAACACTGGTGAGTCATAGAAAGATCCAGACCGTTTGCAACAATAGAGCGCAGCTCTTCAACATTGTAGCAGAAACCGCCACCCTGACCGCCCATAGTATAAGCAGGACGAACAACCAGAGGGAAGCCGATTTCTTCAGCAATCTTTTCAGCACCTTCAACAGTGTGACAGATTCCCGAGCGAGGAGTGTCGATTCCAAGGCTCTTCATAGTCTCCTTGAAAATCTCACGGTCCTCACCGCGCTCAATAGCGTCAAGGTTTACACCAATAACTTTTACACCGTATTTATCAAGAACGCCGGCCTTGTTCAGTTCCATAGCCATGTTCAAACCAGTCTGACCACCAAGGTTAGGCAAAAGTGCATCAGGCCGTTCCTTTTCAATAATCTGAGAAAGACGCTCAACGTTCAGCGGCTCAATGTAAGTAGCGTCCGCCATAACCGGGTCAGTCATAATAGTAGCCGGGTTAGAGTTTACAAGTACAATCTTGTAGCCAAGTTCGCGCAAAGCCTTACAAGCCTGAGTTCCCGAATAGTCGAACTCGCAAGCCTGACCAATAACAATCGGGCCCGAACCAATAATCAAAACCTTTTTGATGTCTTCTCGTTTCATAATCTATTTACTCCTATAAAAATGCATATTCATGAGGGGGAAGTCTCCCCCTGGGCTCAGCCCTGCGGTCTTCGCCCACCCCTTCTAACGGGGGCTCCGCCCCCGTAACGCCCCCGGGCATAAAAAAAGCGAGTCCTTAAAAAGAACTCGCCATTAAATTCAAATAAAAATAGTATGAACTGTGTTTTTCATCTTGAGAATCACAATATCTAAACAACATTCAGTTTTCATACTGAGACTAGAATATATCAGAAAACCGAGATTTATTCTAGTACCTGCGTTATTTTCTATTGTTTTCCTATCAGATTAATTTTTATTCTTCAATCTCATCTGAATCAGCTTCTGCTTCTACATCAGCTGGAGCTTCTGTTTCAGTAACCTCAGGAGCTTCCGGTTCAACATTAACTGGACGAGCCTTGATAGAATATCCGCTGTCTGCCTTAACCTTAACAGCAAGAGCAGAAACAGTAGTTGTTACAGTAGTACGGTTGTGTTCAGAAGAAATAGTAGTTTCAGATTTAAGGCAGGCAAGAGCATCAGCTTCGTTGAACTTTGCATCCTGAATCAATTCATATTCAGCAAGAGCGGCAGAACGTTCAAAAACATTCATCTTGATATTTACAGGCTTACCAACAAAACCGTAGGTTGCAGTGTCGTTAGCAAATTTAACTGAAATATTCTGTGGATCATAAGCGAACTCATTTTTAATCAGCTTAGAATATTCTTCGTTGGACATAGTAATAGAGTTAGAAGCAGAAACTTCGCCCATAACAATGTAGCGGCCAGAAGACAAATCACCAGAATTGATAAGAGGGAATTCACAAAGGCTTCCAAAAGAATTAGAAGCACAAGATACAAAAAGTAAACTTAAAAGTCCTGCCATAGCAGGAAGAATTTTTTTCATAGCAATCTCCAAAATTTTTGTTAAAGTTATAATAGTGTTTAAAAAGTTATTAAGCAAGCATGGTTAAAAAATGCAGAAGTAAGTGTTGGTGTAAAAATAAAAAAAGGATAAAAAAATACCCGAAGCCAACCGGCTCGGGTATTAACGATAAAACAGAAACAATAAAGGAGGTTTCGTTTAATAAAAACTTTTATAAATAACTCTCTCTCCGATTTCCGCAACTTTATTTAATACCAGCGCTATGCTGGGAGAAATCTTCCGAAATCTTATTTACATCAATATTCTACAAAACAGACCGTACAGAATCAGCACACAAAAATAAAAAATTAAGCACAAAATCAGCACAAATTTCATAAAAAATGCACTTTTTTTAGTAACCTTGGTTATTTTTTATGATAAAATAAAAAAAGGCAGGTAAAAATGATTTTTAAAAATTTAGTTGAAAAGTACAAAAGCCGTTATACCATTCCTTATCTGGATTTAGCAGATGCCGGTGAATCAAACAGACTTATAGTTCACATTGCGAGCATTGCACTTTTAGCATTTTCTGTTTTCTGCCTTGTCTTTTTTGCAATTACTCTTTATCCAAATTATGGAAATTATATTCCAAGATTTACTTATTACACTGTTTTTTTTATTTTCAGCATCTATGCTTTTTTTGCAAGCAGACAGGGAAAAGAAGTAGAGCGAAAAAAAGCCTATATAAAAAAAACAATCCCATTTTATGTACTTTGCACAGTAATACTTGCAGATGCAGTTTTTACTGTTAAAGTTGGCGCGGTCTTTAATGGATTTATAATCTTTTGTATTACAGCATTCATTGCCTTGTGTACATGTTCTTTTTCTCCAATCATTTTTCTTTGTGGAATTGTAATTACGGTTGCCTGCATGACTCCCGATCTGCTTAAGAGCTTTGGAATATCCGGATACATAAATATAATGATTACAGTGGTGCTCATGTTCTGCCTTTCCCTTTACAAACGCAGTTCAGAAAAACGCCAGATATCATTTCTTAAAAAACAGAGACAAACCCTTGTTGTAAAAACCTTTGGAAATTTTACACTGATGTATGAAAACAAGGTTGTTAAATTTACACGTACAAAATCTGAAGAACTGATTGGATATCTTATCTACAAAAATGGAAGCTCTGTAAAAACAAAGGAACTGGTTTCTGTTCTTTATGGGGACAATGCCGATTCAGTAAAATCTGCAGCTAATTTCAGAAATCTGGTTGTAGATGTTAAGCATACTCTGGACGAGCTGGAAATTCAAAACTTTTTTATTGCAGAATATAACAACTTCCGAATTAATCCGGAAGTTGTCAAATGCGATTATTATGATTTTCTTGCGGGAGAACCTTCTGCCATTAAAAGATATGCCGGTGAATTTATGAGTCAGTACAGCTGGGCCGAAGAAACAGCCGGATTCCTGGAACAGAAGGCGCTTAAGAAAAATTAAAAATTAAAGAGCCTTTGCAATGAAAGAGTCGAGCTTTGCAGGAGTGTCTGTAGGAGCAAAGCGGGCAAGCACAGTACCGTCGCGGGCAATCAGGAATTTTGTAAAGTTCCATTTGATTTTTGAAGTACAGAAGCCGCGTTTCTTGCTCTTAAGATAAGTATAGAGAGGATCTTCGTTTTTGCCGTTTACATCAATTTTAGCAAACTGAGGGAAGGTAATTCCAAAGCGGCCTGTACAGAAGGTATGAATCTCTTCATCATTTCCAGGAGCCTGATTTGCAAACTGATTACAAGGAAAATCCAGAATCTCAAAACCCTGATCCTTGTACTTGTTATACAATTCCTGCAAGCCGGTATACTGAGGTGTAAAGCCACAGCCGGTAGCAGTATTTACAATCAAAAGAACCTTGCCTTCGTAATCTTTAAGGCTGATTTCTTTTCCATCACGAGCTTTTACTGAAAAATCATAAATAGACATAAAATACCTCACAAATAATTAAAAATTAGATTGTGTACAACCTATCTTGTAAGTCTAATATAACATGATAATAAAATGTTGTCAACTAAATTGTGCACAATTTATAACAAATTTAGACTTGAAATTATCAATTTAATTGTGTACAATTAAAGCATGGCTACTAACGAAAATCAGGAATTTAATCCACTGGCGCTTGATAATCAGATTTGTTTCGCGCTTTATGTTTGTTCAAAAGAAATCATCAGAAAATACAATCCGCTGCTGGAACCGCTTGGGCTTACCTATACAGCCTATATTACGCTGCTCTGTCTCTGGGAAAAAGACAACGTTACTGTAAAAGATCTGGGTGCCCGACTTTTTCTGGATTCTGGAACTCTCACACCTCTTCTTAAAAAAATGGAAGGTCAGGGGCTTTTAACTCGAACTCGCGGTGGCAAGGATGAACGTACTGTTTACATAAAGCTTACTGATAATGGAAGAGCAATGAAGGAAAAATGTTCCGGCATTCCACAGCAGATGATGTGTCAGAATATTATTGATATGAAGAACGCCGCACCTCTTTTGCAGACCCTCCATCAGATTATGCATAATATGGACGAGAAAAAAGAATAGATTCCGAAACAAGTTCGGAATGACAGACTTTGACTGTAATGTCCTTGCCCTCAAAAGCTAAAATTTGAAAAATCCGCCCTTGTATGTTAGAATTATAGTGATTTTTCTTTTAGAAAGGGGAAAAAGGACAAGGAATGGATTTTCAAAAATTTGTTGATGGTTTTCTTCCAATGACATGCATAATGTCCGTAGAAAATCTTGGAAATGGCAAATGGGGCGAGATTCGAATTGTATGTGGAAATAAAGCCTACATCGATTCAATCGAAAATAATCCAGATGCCCCAAAAATGCTTACAGACAAATTTATTCCCAATAGCCTTTATCAGAATTATTTCCCTAAAGATCCAAACTTTGAATTTTTCTGCTACAGCAGTGCCGTTCTAAAGCAGCCGCAGCATTCCTATGTACATCCAGAACGTTTTGATTTCTGGTTCAACCTTTTTTCTCTGCCTCTTAATGCAGATGATGGAAAGCTATGCTACTGTACATATACTCAGGAACTGACCCACGAAGCAGACTCTTCTAAAATGTCAAATATTTCGCATGACACAGCAACAGAGGTTTTGAATACCTGTATTAAGCTGCGTGGCGCTACAGATTTTAAGGCAACCCTAAAAGAAGTTATTAAAGATATCCGCATTATTTGTGGCGCTGATTATTGTGGACTTCTTGGAATGAATGACCTTACAGAGCAATGCAGCCTGCTTGGTGAAGACATTGATGAGAAATACCGCAGAACAAAATATAAGGAAGACTGGTTTACTCCGGATTTTTATAATATTGCAAAAACCTGGGAAGGAGTTCTTAACGGCAGTAACTGCATAATCTATCGTAATCCGGATGAAATGAATTTCATTAAAGAAAAAGATAAAGCCTGGTATGATTCACTGAAAGAAGCCAATGTTGAAAGTCTTGTTCTTTTTCCTCTTAAGTCCGGCTACGAGCTTTTGGGCTATATCTGGGCTAACAATTTTGATACTGAAAAGACCATGCACATTAAAGAGACCCTGGAGCTTACAACCTTCTTCCTTGCTTCAGAAATTTCCAGTTATCAGATGTTTGATAAATTCAGAATTCTAAGTACTGTAGATTTGCTTACCGGCGTACTTAATCGAAACGAAATGAACAACCGTGTTATGCAGCTTGGTATTGATGACCGTCCCGGCAGAAAGAATATTGGTATTATCTTTGCAGATTTAAATGGCCTTAAGCGCATGAATGATGATAATGGTCACTCAGCTGGCGATAAACTGATTAAGGATGCAGCTGCTATTCTAAAAGAAGTTTTTCCTCAGGATGAAATTTACCGTGCCGGTGGTGATGAGTTTATGGTGCTGCTGCGGGATACTTCTCTTGAACAGCTTAAGCAGTATGAGAAGACCATTAAGGAAAAGGCAGACAAAACAGACAATGTCAGCTTTGCAGTAGGTATCAGTATTGAAGAAGACAGCCAGAAAATTTATAACGCGATGAAGGCCGCCGACGTAAATATGTATGAAGATAAAAAGAAATTCTACGGCGGACATCCGGAGTTTAAGCGGCATTGATAAAAAGAAAATCAGATATATCTTCAGTCCTCATGCTGCTGGCCCTTATCTGTCTTATGGCAGGCGGCTGGCATATTTCCCGCAAAAAGGCGTGGTTACGCGAGGCTTCTTCGCTTCCATATTATAAGATTGAAATGTCTCAGATTGCAGACGGCCAGTATGAAGGCAGGACAAACACAAGTTTTCTTCATCTGCACTTAAAGGTAACTGTAGAAAATCATCAGCTGAAAAATATTGAAGTTTTAGAAAACGACGGACTCGACGGAGAAACTGCAAAGCCGATAATTCAGGAAATGATAAAAGAGAATAAGATTGTCGTGCCTGCAATAAAAGGGGCTGAGCTTGGAAGCCTTGTTTATATCAGTTGTGTGAGCTCAGCCCTTTCATTATAATTCTCATGTATGAAAACTATTTGTGGAAACGATTTAACAATCGAAGACGTATGTGATGTTGCCCTGCAGGGTGAAGAAGTAAAGCTCCCGGAAGATAAAGCTTTTTGGGAAACCCTGGAAAAAAGCCGTAAATTTCTTGAAGATTATATTGCGACCGGAGTGCCAACCTATGGCGTAACAACTGATTTTGGTGATTCCTGCCATAATCAGATAAGCGTTGAAAAGGCCGGTGAGCTGCAGAGAGTAATCTGTACATATCACGGAATTGGACTTGGTCCTAAGTTTGACCATGAGACTGGTCGTGCAGTTGTACTTGCCCGCCTGAACGGAAATGTAAAGGGCGGCCATTCGGCAATCCGTCCTCAGCTTGCCCGCATGATGGTAACTCTGCTTAATAAAGATATTATTCCGGTAATTCCTCAGCTTGGTTCTGTTGGAGCTTCCGGAGACCTTACTCCGCTCAGCTATCTTGGCGCGGTTATTATGGGACAGCGCGAGGTTTACTACAAGGGCCGCATTTGTCCGACAATGGAAGCCTTTAAGGCAGAAGGAATTGAGCCTCTTCCAATCGAAGCAAAGGAAGGTCTTGCAATTATGAACGGTACATCAGTTATGACAGCCGTTGCTTCTCTCGCCTGGAAAAAGGCAGAACGCCTTGCAAAAATCTCAGACTTCCTTACTGCAGTAACTTCTGAAATTACACGCGGAAAAGATACTCCTTTTGTTGCTAAAGTTAGTGAGATTAAAAACCACCGCGGCCAGTGCGAGAGCGCCGCTTACGTTTACAACATCATTAAAGATTCAAAACGCGTATGGCGCTACGAAGACTTCCTTAAAAATCAGATTGAAAAGATGGAAGGAAAAGGCTTTGTTGCTCAGACAAATAAAATTCAAGACCGCTATTCAATCCGCTGCGCTCCTCAGATTACAGGTGTTTACCGCGACACACTCCGCTTTGCCCGCGAACTTATTACAGAAGAGCTCAACTCTGCAAATGACAATCCTCTGGTAGATCTCGAAGCAGGACGTCTTTACAACACAGGTAACTTCTATGGCGGACACATCTGTGCGGCCTGCGATTACATGAGAACTGCTCTTGCAAATATTGCAGACCTCTCAGATAAACAGGCAGAAGTAATCATCGATGGAAAGTTCAACGGACTTACAGAAAACCTTATTCCATTTACTCCGGCTGATCATCCGCGTGCCGGTCTCCGCCTTGGCTTTAAGGCAGCTCAGATTACAATCTCTGCTATCCGCGGTGAAGTTGCAACTTACTGCTTCCCTGTTTCTTTGACATCTGCTCCAACAGAAGCCCTCAACCAGGACAAGGTTTCTATGGGAACAATTTCTGCACGTAAGTGGGCAGAACAGATTGAGCTTGTATTCCTTCAGTTTGCAACACATCTTCTTGCGGCAATGCAGGCAGTTGATCTTGCGGGATATGAAGATTTTGCTCCATTCACAAAGAAGGTTCACGACGAGGTTCGCAAGATGAGCGCCTTTGTTGAAGACGACCGTGAGCTGGACAAGGAAGCAACTGCTGTCGCAGAATGGCTCAAGACAACAGAGTTTTTTGCTTAATTAATTCTTGCCGTATTTTCCTGCAAATTCGTTTGCAGGAATAGGTTGAGAGAAAACAAAGCCCTGGAGGTAGTCGCAGCCGATGTCTCTCATGGTATCGGCTAGCTCCAGGCTTTCAATTCCTTCTGCTGTAACAGTAAAGCCCATCTGTTTGATTGTCTGAACCAGCGTTGGAAGAATCTTATCTTTTTCCTTAAAATAATCCCATACAAATTCCATATCGAGCTTCACGTTGATAAAAGGACATTTTTTCATTCTTGCGATATTTGAATAACCGCGTCCATAATCATCAAGGGCAAAACAGAAGCCGGCAGCCTTCATAGCTTCCATCTGTTTTTTAAGAAGCTCATAATCAATCATGGACTCTTCTGTAATTTCAAGGTGAATCTTTTCTGCGGGAATGTCATATTTCTTGAGAATCGCCGTAAAATTATCGCAAAGGTCGCGGCGCAGGAATTGAATAGGCGAAAGGTTTACATTAATCCAGGAAAGCCCCATAGCTTCAATATCATTATCATGCAGAAACTGGCAGGTCTTTTCAAACATCTGCTTGCCAAGTATATTAATGCGGCCGTTCTTTTCTGCTATAGAAATAAACTGTGAAGGCGGAATGATTTCCCCGTTTGAATCCCGGATTCTTGCAAGAGCTTCTGCACCTGTAAGTTTTTGACTTCTGGCATCAACAACCGGCTGAAGATATAATTCTATAGAATTGAGTTCGATTGCAAGTTCAACAGCTCTCTTAATATGCTTGTTCAGTTCAATCTGTTCTACCTGCTCAATTGTAACATTCAGCTCTGCCTGATTTTTAGATTGAATATCAGTTAGGGAAGTAAGCATGGTAGTAAAAAGTAAATCACGGTCATAGGAAATTGTTTCCGGATTTAACTGGGCAATGCTGATTTCCAGAAATAAATCTATATCTTCGCCTGTATTCCATGCAGAATCAAAACGGTTACGAATTTTACTTTTGATTTCTTCTGCCTGTGAATAATCTTTTCCAACAAGAACAAATCTTCCGTCGCGTAAATAGAAAATCATAAGCTTTGGAAAAGTCTGCTTTAAGAAAGAACCAATCAGAGAAAGACCCTTATCAGTCTGGTTGTTAGAATAAATGTCGCGCAGCTCGCCGTAATTATGAATTGTAAAGCCTAGAATTAAAGGATATTTTCCGGCCTTCATTTCCATGAATAAATGCATCAGGGCCTTACGGTTAAAGGCGCCGCTCTTTTCTTCAATAAATAAGGCTGGATTTTCAAAGGCCAGATAAATTACGATTATTGAAACCAGAGTAAAGAAATTCATTATCAAATAGCGCGGATAAACAATTCTCAGAGTATAGCCAATTAGAAGAACAATATTATATCCAAGGCAGAAAATAAATTCTCCAGTAGAAATATTTTTGCGGTAGCGAATTGCATAGATAATTGAAAGAATAACATAGTAATAAGCACAGACGTAAATCAGACAATAAAGCGGTCCCTGAGAGTATTTTCCGGATTCTGAAATTCTAAAAATAGTTTCAAAAAAGAAATTCAGAAGAACAAATATATGGGCAGCTATAGTTGGAATAAGGAAGATAAGAATTTCTTTTTTAGAAGTTCTTATATCTTTCTTAACAATTATGGTTGTAAACGTTAAGAAGCAGAAAATTCTTTGAAGAAATAAAATAAAGAAAACAATATTCTGAAGTCTTAAAATACATGGATCAAGGTTGCTAAAGTGTTCCAGACAATAAGAACTTACAACATCAATTAAAAGGGTAAGCAGATCAATTACAATAATATAGATAAAGGCTCTGTTGATTTTGATGGGTAGGCGGGGCTGAGTAAAATAGAAAATAAGGAAGGTGCCTATAATGACACATTCCGGCAGAATGAGATTGTAATTCCACAAAATAAAACCCCCTCATAGGTTATTTCTTTAATTATGAGGGGGTATTGACAAATATGCAAATAACTATTTGTTATAAGATTTTATGATTAATTACAGTTCTTCCTGAGTAACGCTTACATTTCCAATCCAGACATCATTTGTGTCTAAGCCAAGATTGAACTCAAGGCGGGCTGTAGGGTCTGTGTCATTTTCCATTGTAAAGAAGTATGAAAAATGCTGACTTTCGGTTGTTAGTTCAGGATAGTATTCCGGGGAATAAACTGCCCAGCTGTTGTCTGCGTCGCCGCCAAGTTTAACAGCAATTTTGCGGGCAGCACTTGCCTTAGCATCAAACTGGATTTTGTAAGAATAACCCTTTGCAACCGGTAGATGCTGAATCAGCTGTACAGAATAATTCTGATTTCCCGGGTTTGTGATTTTTACACGGCGGCCTTCGCCTTCTGCAGAAGATACTGCTTTTCCGCCAAAATCAGAAAGTGCAAGGAAATACCATATTCGCTCTTTTACATCCATATTTTCGTTAGAAGACATACCTGCATCTTTACCTTCGCAGACAGCCTTTGAAAGCTTCGAGTCAAAAATAAAGTTGCGGCCATCAGCAGTTTCAAAAGACTTGAACTTATTTTCATCGCGCTCTGGGGTAGGGCGCTTTACCTCTGTTGCATAAGCCTCGTCCTTGTCGTAAACGCGGACCCAGTCTACCAGCATCTGAGCAGGAAGGTCAGAATCTTCAGGCGCAACTCCGCCGTCGTAATTACCACCAAGGGCAAAGTTCAAAAGAATGTAGAAAGGCTTATCATAAGGAGCAGGGTAAGTATATGGCTCAGATTCACCGGCTCCCAAAGACCACCACTGTGAGGTTTCGTAATATTTGTTACCATCAACTAACCAGCGGAGAACGCCAGGTTCCCATTCAAGAGAGTAAACGTGGTAGTCTGCAATAGTTTCTCCGTTAGGGAACTTATACATTCCGCCGGTATATTTGTTTCCAGGCCAGGCTTGACCAAAGTGCACTGTTCCGTAAACACGGTTTGGAAGACGGCCCTTTGCTTCGAGAATATCAATTTCTCCGGATGAAGCCCAAACACCATAATCTGTTGTTGCAGGAAGCAGCCAGAAAGCAGGCCAGATTCCGTTTCCGGTTGGCATTTTGATTCTTGCTTCAATGCGGCCGTAGGTTTTTGTAAAGAGCTCTGTACCGTCATCTTTTACAGTACGCAGGCGGGCAGAAGTATAAGACATGCCTTCGTAATTTTCTTTGCGGGCTTCGAGAACCAGGTTGCCGTCTTTTACGCTGGCATTTTCCTTGCGGTAATACTGGAGCTCATTATTTCCCCAGCCAACAAGACCATACTGACTACCTGTTCCAAGCTGAAAGTCCCATTTTGTAGTGTCAATTTCTTTTCCGTTGAACTCATCGTTCCATACAAGGTGCCAGCCGGCAGGCGCCTGGACTTTGGCAGTCTTTCCACTGCTTTTATTACAGCTGGCTAAACTAACAATCGTTAGCAATGCAAGACCTGTTGCGGCACCTGCTGCAGCGCCAGCTTTAAGAGCTTTTCCAAATTGAGAATAAAGTTTCATCTCGTTCTCCTTATTTTAATATCCAGGTTTGAATTGCACGTGGCGGGCACTTAAGGTAAAGAGGAGCCTCTGGGGCATCGGAATCGTCTGTAGAGTCAGAGTCTGTACCTGCCTTTGAGTTTGCTGCAGTGCGGGCTTTTTCCCAGTCGCGCAGATCTGCAGTCTGCATACCGCCGGCAGCTTCTATTTTGAACTCAAAAGCCAAATCTGCTTCAGTGCGGTTTGTAACAATCAGAACAATGCTTCCATCCGGATTTTTAAAGGCAACAGTTTCTGCTTCATCGGTCAAATGACCGCTTACAGTAGCCGGTGTCATCCATGAGAAAAAGTCGGAAGAAACCCGCACAGCTCCAGGTTTTATAAAACGGCTGAAATGTCCTATATAATAGTAAGAGCTCTGAAAGTGCAGCTCGCCTTTTTCTTCATCAGCTAAGATTGGAGCATCGCAGTAGTTACCAACATGGTTAGGACCACCCTTCATATCAAGAACAATGTTCCAGTCAATCCATTTAGTACAGCCGCTTCTAAGGTCATTGATAATGTTGTGGGCATAACGCTCGCCGGTAAACCAGGCACCATTACGAGGGCCGCCTTCAATACAGCCTTCTGTAAAAATCAGGTCAATGTCTGGGTAGCGCTTTGCAATTTCTTTAATGTTGTCGTACTGGTCGCCCGAGTACCAGTGGAAGGCAAGACCCGCAACATATTTAGAAGCACCTGGAACCTTAAGAGATTCTTCCAGGCGTTCAAGAGCCAGGTCACGGTTATGATCCCAGATGTAGATTTTTACATCGCCGAGGCCTGCTTTTTCAAGAGCCGGTCCGAGATACTGAGCCGCAAATTCACCCTCTTCCTTAGCTGAATATTCGCAGGAATCCCAGGACTGAACAGCAGCCGGTTCATTCTGTATTGTGACAAAGCTGATTTTAATATCACGCTCTGCCATCTCTTTAATAAAAGTCACAAAATACTGGGCCCATAATTCCCGATAGCGGTCGAGGAGGTGTCCGCCATGGTTCATATCACCGTTATCTTTCATCCATAATGGAGGAGACCATGGGCTCATCAAGAATTGAACGTCACTACCTTCGTTCTTAGCAATTCTTTGAACATCCATAGTCAATGGAGAAATATATTTGTCGGTGCGGTCCATAGAAAAAGACTTGAGCCTTTCATCTTTTTCTGGAACGCAGGCCCAGTTATCAAGAGAAAAATCACAGGAATTCATATGGATGCGGGCAAAATGGTAAGCATTACCTGTTTTAGGATTATAGTAGGCTTCAATAGCCTGCTTACGTACCTGAGATGGGAGACGAGAAAGCACATAGCCTGAAGATTCGGTTAAAGCTCCTCCAAAGCCGTAAAACTTCTGAAAGCTTTCTTCCGGCTTAAGGGTGAGAGTGGTTGGAATCCAGCCTCCGGCTTCGTAGATTCTATCTTCCGGAGAAAGTTCCCAAATGCGTTCTGCAGTATCCTTTGCAGTTTCGTATAGTTTTTCAATTTTCATGCCTTGAGTATAAACTCGGATAAGGCATTGTGAAAGTTTGATAATTTTCTAAATGGTGTAAAAATTTCGGCAGTTTATGAAAGGAAAAGAGTTCCAGTAGCAGCGTCGTCGTATAGCGAGGCGAGAGCATTTTCTTTACCGCCGTTTGCCAGAAGCATATCAATTCCATATTCAGTAACCTTTTCTGCGGCCTGAATCTTTGTTTCCATACCGCCTGTACCAAAGGCATTTGTTTCGCCAATTTTTATAGATTTACGCAGCTCCGGAATAGATTCCACACTTTCAATCAGCTTTGCATCCGGATTTGTTTTAGGATTATCAGAATAAACGCCGTCTATATCGCTGAAGAGAATAAGCAGGTCTGCAGACCAGAGAATTGCAGTAAGAGCGCTAAGGTTGTCGTTATCGCCAATTTTGATTTCGTCGTAGCTTACACTGTCGTTTTCGTTGATGATGGGTACAACACCTTCGTCCACAAGAGTAAACAAAGTGTTGCGGATGTTGAGACTGCGGTGTTCGTTTTCAAAATCATCTTTGGTGAGCAGCAGCTGGCCAATGTGAAGCTCCTGCTTCTGGAAAGCCTTACGCCACTGGTGCATAAGCTCAACCTGGCCAATAGAACAAAGGGCCTGACGGTAGTGAACATCCTTTTTGCGGGCCCATTCCTTAGTAGTAGAAACACCTGCAACCTGAGCACCGGAAGAAACCAGAATAATCTGTTTTCCCTGCTTTATGAGGTTAGCACACTGCTCGGCGAAAGAAAGCATAAAGTCCAGATTGATTGTACCATCTGTCTTTGCAAGAGTGTTGCTGCCGATTTTAATTACTATTTTGCGTGCCTTTTTAAGGCTTTCGTTTATTTTACTCATCTTATCTGTCCCTCGCCATCAATTAAATATTTAGTGGTAGTAAGCACTTTAATTCCCATTGGGCCGCGGGCGTGCAGCTTCTGGGTTGAGATTCCGAGTTCGGCACCAAAACCAAACTCTCCGCCGTCTGTAAAGCGGGTGCTGGCATTTACGTAAACACAAGAGGCGTCAA
>Ga0310691_10002920_pt1 | contig 21468 bp, 19 predicted proteins | sample 176DNAGHGlowgp2_FD_203887 | JGI IMG/M metagenome (GOLD analysis project Ga0310691, IMG submission 203887) | Sheep rumen microbial communities from Palmerston North, Manawatu-Wanganui, New Zealand - 1766 DNA GHGlow gp2 (v2) (version 2) | ecosystem: Host-associated > Mammals > Digestive system >...
TCGTGCTCACCTTGGCCACCATTGTGACTTGGTGCGTGCAGAAGTTTGTACTCGACCCTAACGGTCTGGGCTACCTGCAGACCATTGCCTTCATCCTCGTCATCGCATCGCTCGTGCAGATGGTTGAGATTATTCTCAAGAAGGTGTCGCCCGCCCTCTATCAGGCGTTAGGCATCTTTCTGCCGCTCATCACCACCAACTGTGCCGTGTTAGGTGTAGCCATCCTGGTCATACAAAAAGACTTCAACCTGTTGCAATCGGTTGTCTATGCATTCTCCACAGCCATCGGCTTTGGGCTGGCACTGACCGTCTTTGCCGGTATGCGCGAGCAGCTGGAACTGGTCACCGTCCCCAAAGGTATGCGCGGCATGGCTATCGTTATGCTCTCTGCCGGCTTGCTTTCACTGGCCTTCATGGGTTTCAGTGGTGTCGACGGCGGTCTGCGCGTCCTCTTCGGACTCGATTAGCAATCTCTGCTATAGTTTATTAATATTATAGCCCCCCAAAGTATTTTATCGTACTTTGAGGGGCTATTTAGTTAGGAACAACAAATACGGATAAATTATATGTCCTTGTAGATGTCTTTCATCTCACAGGGGAACCAGAAAGAAGTGACGGTTTTCTTGTTGTTTTCCGTATCCATGATGAATTCACCTCCTAACATATCGACAATAGCTCTGCAGATGGCTAATGCCAATAAGGGGGCCTTGTCAGAATCTTTCAGTGCTTCTTCCTTTTGAAGAAATGAGTAGATGTCGGCACCCATCAGTTCAGATTGCCCCATGCCAGTATAGTTGATAGATACTTTAAGTCCTCTGCGCTCACAGGTATATCTGACGAAGATGTCTCCCTGCGTAATATGTCTCGAAGCGTTCTTCAGCAAATGCATCATCAATTGGTGCATGAGATCGGTGTCAATAATGGCCCTGCAATGTGGCGAGAGGTCAGTGGTGACGCGGACGGCAACGTCGGGCTTTGTGAAGTTCATTGCCTCACGCCGATAGGATGCCATGAGTTCGCTCACGTTAACCTCTATAAACGTGAAGGATGGGTTGATGCCTTCAAATTTGGACATTTCGCTCAGCTGAGCGACAAAATCAATAACTTCCTTTGTGTGGTCCGAGATGTTGGTCACCACCTCTCTCACTTGAGCCGACTGCATGTTCTCGTCTTTTTCCTCAAGAATCATGTTACAAAAACCATCAATGGCTTTTAACGGCGAGCCAAGTGTACGGCTGATGTTTTCAATAAACACCGACTTCAGATGCTCACTCTTCTGGGCACGATGTGTGGCTGCTTCCAGAAGTTTTCCATAGTGACGTCGAACTAATAGGAGACAAATGCCGAAGGCAATGAATAGAAAAACTATTATCAAAATTGCTGCTACCATAATGTAAATGAATAATTTGAATCAAGTTGTTATATGTTTCCAGTGTACAAAGATATTATAAAATAATGAAAGTACCAAACAAAAAGCGAAATATTTTTACGAGAAGTTCTATAAATTTAACCACTAACTTGTATTTTTTTTATATGAAAGGTCGACATTTCAAAAAGTTTTTATACTTTTGCACACTTGTTATAAAGTATAATACGTCAAATATTTGGAGTAAACGGCGCGTTAAGCGCGATATAAAACATGGAATCATTAATGTTTTTAGGTTTCGGCCTTGATGCATGGATCACCATTGCGACGGTACTGAGTATGTTCACCATTCTGCTGTTCACCAAGTGGCGTAGCGATCTGGTGTTTTTCGGAGCCATCAGCGTGCTCTACATCACGGGTGTTCTCGATGTAAAAGACGCGTTTTCGGGTTTTAGTAGCACGTCGGTCATCACCGTCGGCGTGCTGTTCGTAGTCGTTGCGGGACTGATGCATACTGGTGTGCTACAATGTATAGCAAGGTATCTGCTCGGCACGCCCAGCACTTATTCGAAGGCCGTGACACGGCTGATGCTGCCGGTGGCTGTGCTCAGTTCGTTTCTCAGCAATACGACGGTGGTGACGCTCTTCGTCGGTATCGTCAAGATGTGGTCAAAGAAACTGGGCGTGTCACCCTCGAAACTGCTCATCCCTCTGAGCTATGCCTCGGGCATGGGCGGCGTTTGTACCCTCATCGGCACCCCGCCGAACCTGATTATCAGCGGACTCTACGAGGAGAGCACGGGTGAGTCTATGAATATTCTGACCACGACTATCCCCGGACTGTTCTGCCTGGCTGTCGGCATGCTGTCCGTCATCGCCATGCGTCGTCTGCTGCCCGACCGCAAGGTTCCTGAGAGCGCTTTCGAGTCGATTAGCGACTATACCGTGGAATTGCTGGTCCCGTCGGACAATCCTTTTATCGGCAAGACACTGGGCGAAGCTGGTCTCTTCCATGTCAAAGGCGGCAGTTTGATTGAGATGCATCACTTCGACGATATGCCATTGCCCATCATGGAGGACGAACCCATCATGGGTGGTGACCATTTGGTCTACGCAGGTCGAATAGACGAGCTGCTTGAAATGGCTTATAAACACAAGTTAGTGAGTGCCGACCACCATATTTTCTCTATCAGCGAGGTCGACGATTACCGGTTGCACACGGCCTACATCACCTTTGGCAGCAGTCTGATAGGGACGACCATCGGCGATAGTACGTTTGAGAAGGATAACAATGTGATGCTGGCGGCAGTAGCCCGACGCAGCGAGCGCATCAATCAGGCACCGCGAAACGTGGTTCTGCAGGCGGGCGACACGCTGCTGTTGGTTTGTCCGAAGCATATTAACTTTAACACGAAGACCTTGAAGAACGATCTGCACTTCTTCGATTCCGAAGACGTGCCCAATATCGGCTATGGTACGCTTGTGTCCACAACCATCATGATTGCTATGGTGGTGCTCTCGGCCACTGGTGTCATGCCGCTGTTGCAATGTGCCTTGCTGGCTGCTGCTGCCATGCTCGTCTGTCGTTGCTGCAGCATGGACCAGGCTATGAAGGCCATCAACTGGGACATCCTCATCATCTTCGCCGGCAGTGCCTCCCTTGGCCTCGCTATCCAGAAGACGGGCATCGCCGAATGGCTCGCCAACGGCATCCTCGATGTCTGCGGCACTAACCCGATTGTGGTAATGACTGCAGTCTGTTTCGTCGGCACATTCGTTACTGAGTTCATATCGAACACTGCCGCCGGTGCCATGTTCTTCCCCATCATGTTCGATGCCGCCGAAAAACTGGGTTATGAACCTTTCCCATTCCTCGTCGCTTTGATGATCAGCGTCAGCAGCAGCTTTGCTACCCCCATAGGTTCTCCAACCCACATGCTGGTTTACGGCCCTGGCGGCTACCGCTTCAGTGATTTCATGCGCATCGGTCTGCTGATGAACCTCATCATCCTCGCAGCCAACATCTTTATCGTCAATATCGTATATCCATTGACACCATTATAAATAGTCAGCGAAAAAGTTTTCGTGCTTTAGCGCTTAATTCATATTTTTTATGTAATTTTGTGCCCAAATTTGAAATACATTAGAAATTATGGCAAAAGAATTAAAAGATTTAACGAAACGGGCTGACAATTACAGCCAGTGGTACAATGACCTGGTAGTCAAGGCCGATTTAGCCGAGCAGTCGGCTGTGCGCGGCTGTATGGTCATCAAGCCTTACGGCTATGCCATCTGGGAAAAGATACAACAACAGTTAGACAAGATGTTCAAGGAGACGGGTGCGCAGAATGCCTACTTCCCCCTGCTCATCCCGAAGTCGTTCCTCAGCCGCGAGGCCGAGCACGTCGAGGGTTTTGCCAAGGAGTGCGCCGTAGTGACACACTACCGTCTGCGCGCCAAGGCCGACAAGAGCGGCGTTGAGGTTGACCCCGCTGCCAAGCTGGAAGAAGAGCTTATCGTGCGCCCAACGTCGGAAACCATTATCTGGAACACCTATAAGAACTGGATTCACTCATGGCGCGACCTGCCCCTGATGTGCAACCAGTGGTGTAACGTCATGCGCTGGGAGATGCGCACACGCCCATTCCTCCGCACGTCGGAGTTCCTGTGGCAGGAGGGTCATACCGCCCATGCCACCCGCGAGGAGGCTGAGGAGGAAGCCAAGAAGATGCTGCACGTCTATGCCTCGTTTGCCGAGGACTGGCTGGCACTGCCCGTGCTACAGGGTGTGAAGAGTGAGACCGAGCGCTTCGCCGGCGCACTCGATACCTACACCATCGAGGCCATGATGCAGGACGGCAAGGCCCTGCAGAGCGGTACGTCACACTTCTTAGGACAGAACTTCGCCAAGGCCTTCGAGGTCACCTATTTAAATAAGGAGAACAAGCCCGAATACGTCTGGGCCACCTCGTGGGGCGTTTCTACACGACTCATCGGTGCCATGATTATGGCTCACTCCGACGACAACGGACTGGTGCTGCCTCCGCGCATCGCTCCCATCCAGGTCGTCATCATCCCCATTGCCACCAAGCCTGAGCAGATGGAGCTCGTCAACAAGGAGGTGCAGCCCATCATCGACGGTTTGCACCAGAAGGGCATCACCGTCAAGTTCGACGACGCCGACAACAAGCGTCCCGGCTTCAAGTTCGCTGATTACGAGCTCAAGGGTGTCCCCGTGCGTCTTGTCCTTGGTGCCCGCGACTTGGAGAACGGTACCATCGAGGTGATGCGCCGCGACACCTTGGAGAAGGAGACCGTCAGCATCGAAGGTATCGTAGAGCGCGTCGAGCAGTTGTTGGAAGACATTCAGAAGAACATCTTCGAGAAGGCGCGCCAGTACCGCGACGAGCACGTCTACGTCTGCGAGGATTACGCAGAGTTCAAGAAGAAGGTGAAGGACGGCGGTTTCTTCCTCTGCCACTGGGACGGCACAGCCGAGACCGAGGCGCAAATTAAGGAGGAGACACAGGCCACCATTCGCTGCGTGCCTTTCGCCTACGAGCAGACACCTGGCACCGACATGGTCAGCGGCAAACCCGCCAAGTACCGCGTCATCATTGCCCGCAGCTATTAGTAGAAATAAATGGCAAAAAATTTTGCAGATACAAAAATTTGTATTACCTTTGCACTCGCTTTTGGGAAAACGGGCCGCTAAAACCCCTTCCCGAAAGGCAAAGGAGATCTTTGAAAGGCTGCCGATATGGCTCAGTTGGTAGAGCAACGCATTCGTAATGCGTGGGTCGCCGGTTCGAGTCCGGCTATCGGCTCACTTTTATCCCAGGAGTCAGGACAACCTCGTGCTGACTCTTTTCTTTTCCCTTCAGGCGGAATTAGCTCAGTTGGTAGAGCATTGGCTTCCCAAGCCGAGGGTCGCGGGTTCGAGTCCCGTATTCCGCTCTGACGATGAACAGAGCTGTTCTCAGAAAAGAAAATTCCAATGAAAGTGAAAAAAAAGTTGCTGAAAAATTTGCAGGGTTCAAATAAAAGCATTACCTTTGCACCCGCAATCAAGGAGATAACCCCACGGTTTCTGACTCCAGGGTCCTCAAGGAAGGATGGGTGAGTGGCTGAAACCAGCAGTTTGCTAAACTGCCGTACGGGTTCCCGTACCGGGGGTTCGAATCCCCCTCCTTCCGCACCGAGGGGATTTCTCTGCGAAAGCAACTAACAAGATGGTCGATTCATCTAATGGTTAGGATACAAGATTCTCAATCTTGGCATAGGGGTTCGATTCCCCTATCGACTACAAAAAATCCGCTGATAATCAGCGGATTTTTTTATGTACTCTTTTACACCGCTGAGCCTAATAATGGCTCAGCGGATTTTCCTGGTTGGTAGGTGCGGCTAATCAAGAATAAAATTTTTGAATCGACAATGCTTTTGGCAAGAACTTGTTGTCCGAAATGACAAAAATGATGCTTAATTTTGATATAATCAGATGCAAAGGTAAATGTTTATTTTACGTTAATCTTCCAAAAATGTTTTGTTGCATCAGCATTATTTCGTACCTTTGCTGACAAAATAGAATAATAACTCAAAAAAATAATATTTATCGTTTCACTAAAAAAAGTAGAAAAATGAAGACAAAGATTCTTTCTATTCTCCTCTGTGTAGGAATGGTTTGTGCATGTAATAATATGCAGAAGGGTGCTGGTATTGGTGCTGCAGGTGGTGCCGTGCTGGGAGGTATCATTGGTCATATTGCTGGTAACACAGCTATCGGTGCTGCCGTAGGTGGTGCTGTAGGTGCTGGTGCCGGTGCCATCATCGGTAAGAAGATGGATAAGGCTAAGGCTGAGGCTGAGGCTGTGAAGAATGCTCAGGTGGAGTCGGTAACTGACGCCAACGGTCTGGATGCCGTTAAGGTGACCTTCGACTCTGGTATTCTCTTCGCTACCAACAAGGCTGACCTTTCTACTACAGCCAAGAATTCACTGGCTCAGTTCGCTCAGGTTCTTAACAACAACAGGGACTGCGACATCGCTATCATTGGCCACACCGACAACACTGGTTCTGACGCTATCAACCAGCCGCTGTCTGTCAACCGTGCCAACAGCGTGAACAACTACCTGAAGTCTTGCGGCGTCAGCGCTTCTCAGATCAAGAGCGTTGAGGGTCAGGGTTCTTCTAACCCTGTTGCCGACAACTCTACCGCTGCTGGCCGTCAGCAGAACCGCCGCGTGGAGGTTTACATGTACGCTTCTCAGAAGATGATTCAGGAGGCACAAAACCAGGCCAACTGATACATTAAAAATTAAAGATTAAAAATTTAATTCTGAAGTGAAGCGGTTTAAACGTTTCATCCAAAAGACAATTTTGTGGATAGTGGTGGCATTCTTTGCCTCCACTATTCTTTCTGTTGCCGTGCTACGCTGGGTGCCGGTATGGTTTACGCCCTTGATGTTCATACGCATGGCGCAGCAGGCCAGCGCCGGTGAGGACATGAAGCTACACCACCGCTGGGTGCCGCTGGAGGAAATTTCCCCGTCGCTGCCATTGGCTGTTATGGCCTCCGAGGATGCCCGCTTCCTTGAGCACCACGGCTTTGACTACAAGGCCATCGAGCAGGCTGCCATGCGTAACATCAAACACCCCGAGAAGCGTAAGCTCGGTGCTTCCACCATCAGTCAACAGACGGCCAAGAACGTTTTCCTGTGGCCTGGGCGTTCATGGGTGCGCAAGGGGCTGGAAGCTTATTTTACGGTTCTCATCGAACTGATGTGGTCCAAGCAGCGCATCATGGAAGTCTATCTGAACTCCATTGAGATGGGCGACGGCATCTATGGCGCCGATGCTGTTGCTGAGTGGCACTTTAATACCCGTGCGGCTCAGTTGACGAAAGCACAGTGTGCATTGATAGCGGCAACGCTGCCCAATCCGCGGCGTTTCAACTCGGCTCATCCAAGCAGCTATATACTGAAGCGCCAACAGCGCATCCTTCATGAAATGCGCTTTGTAAAACCATTGTAGGCCATTGCATCACCATTAGTAGGTATTTTCAGGGAAAGTGTTGACAATGTTGATTTTATTTGCTACCTTTGCAAGCGAATAGACGATATTGAGTATGAGACTTTCAGAACTGAAGACAGGCGGACGGGCCAAGATTATCAAGGTAAAAGGTCACGGCGGCTTTCGTAAGCGCATTGTAGAAATGGGATTCATCAAGGGTCAGACGGTAGAAGTGCTGCTGAATGCTCCTTTACAGGATCCTGTGAAATACAAGGTGATGGGCTATGAAGTCAGCTTGCGCCGCCAGGAAGCGGAAATGATAGAAGTAGAGGAAAAGCAAGAAGAAGGACACCCCTACGATAACAACCGACAGGCGACCACAAGCCAGAAGCCTGACGCTATCCATCAGGAAGACAAGACGAAGGCCAAGGAGCAGTCAGACCGGGATAAGGAAGAAGAAACCAAAGGTCAGGCGCAAGAGACACATGCTACCGTACTCACCGTTGCCTTGGTCGGTAATCCCAACTGCGGCAAGACGTCGCTGTTCAATTTTGCATCAGGTGCCCACGAGCGAGTGGGTAACTACAGCGGCGTGACTGTTGATGCCAAGGAAGGATATACTGACTTTGAGGGGTATCACATCAAGCTGGTAGACCTGCCCGGCACATACTCGCTGTCAGCCTATTCGCCAGAAGAACTCTATGTCAGAAGGCAGCTGGTGGACGAAACGCCCGATGTCATTATCAATGTAATTGACTCCAGCAATCTGGAGCGTAACCTCTATCTGACCACCCAGCTGATGGATATGCACCTCCGTGTGGTGTGCGCCTTGAATATGTTTGACGAGACGGAACGTCGCGGCGACCGCTTCGACATTGACACGCTGAGTTCGCTGATGGGTATGCCCATGGTGCCGACGTCGTTCAAGACGGGTAGGGGACTGGAAGAACTGTTGCACGAGGTGATACACATCTTTGAAAACTATGAGGGTCACGACTATTACTATCGCCATATCCACATCAAGCATGGCCATGAGATAGAAAACGGTATTGCCAACATCCAGGTGTATCTGAAGGGGAACGACTTGTTGCGCCTTCGCTATAGTACACGTTGGCTGGCACTCAAGCTGTTGGAGAAAGACCGTGAAGCGGAGAAAGTGATTGCCGCATTGCCGGAAGCCTCTCAGATACTGGAAGCCCGCGATGTCGCCGTCCGCCGCGTAAAACAGGAAACGGGTGACGATTCCGAGACGGCTATCATGGATGCGAAGTACGGATTTATCCACGGTGCATTGAAGGAGGCTGGCTACGTCATGGGCAACAAGCAGGATACCTACAAGACCACCCATTGGCTTGATGCCATTATTACCCACCGCTGGTTAGGTTTCCCCATCTTCTTCTTCCTGCTATGGCTGATGTTCGAGGTGACCTTTGAGTTAGGCCAATATCCGATGGACTGGATAGAGAGTGGCGTGGACATGCTGGGCGCGTTCATCGGTACTGCTATGTCGCCAGGTCCGTTGAAGGATATGCTGGTTGACGGCATTATTGGTGGCGTAGGCTCGGTGATTGTGTTCTTGCCGCAGATACTGATACTCTATACCTTTATCTCTATCATGGAGGATTCCGGCTATATGGCCCGTGCGGCATTCATCATGGACAAGCTGATGCATGGCATGGGACTTCACGGCAAGTCGTTTATTCCGCTGATTATGGGCTTTGGCTGTAATGTGCCAGCAGTAATGGCTACACGCACCATCGAGAGTCGCCGTTCGCGACTCATTACCATGCTGGTGTTGCCGATGATGTCGTGTTCTGCCCGTCTGCCCATCTATATTATGATTACTGGCGCCTTCTTTGCCGTTCGCTATCAAAGTCTGGTCATGATAACGCTCTATCTCGTCGGCATCGTGCTGTCAGTAGTCATGGCACGCGTGTTGAGCCAGTGGGTTATCCGCGGCGAGGACACACCTTTCGTGATGGAGCTGCCGCCCTACCGCTTTCCGACGACAAGGGCTATCTTCCGTCATACATGGGAGAAAGGCAAGCAGTATCTGAAGAAGATGGGAGGTGTTATTCTCGTGGCCAGCATCATTGTATGGGCTTTGGGCTATTTCGGTACCATGGGTGTCGCTCCGTCGCTGGAAGAGAGCTTTATTGGTTTGTTGGGAAAGGCCGTAGAACCGCTATTCCTGGCACAGGGCTTTGACTGGCGCATGGATGTCAGCCTCATTGCCGGTGTGGGTGCCAAGGAGATTGTCGCTTCCACCATTGGCGTACTTTATGGCGATGCCTACAACTTCTCGCAGCTGACAGCCTTCTGCTTCCTGTTGTTCGTACTCATCTACTTCCCTTGCATCGCTACCATTGTGGCCATCAAGCATGAGAGCGGTTCGTGGCGTTGGGCCATGTTTGCAGCAGTTTACACCACCGTATTGGCATGGGTGGTGTCGGCAGCAGTCTATCAGATAGGAAATCTGTTTCTGTCGTGACGGCAAGGCACTTGCTCTTTACTCATGATGATAGGGTTCACCCTTGATAATGGTACAGGCGCGATAGACCTGTTCTGTAAAGGTGAGGCGTATCATCTGATGGCTGAAAGTCATCTTGGAGAGTGACAACTGTTCGTTGGCACGTTGGTAGACGGCAGGCGAGAAACCATAGGGACCTCCGATGACGAAAACCAGACGGCGGGCAGTATTCTGTTTCTGCTGAAGCCACTGGGCAAACTCAATACTACGATATTCGCGCCCGTGCTCATCCAACAGGACAACGGTGTCAGAAGGCTGCAACTGTTTCAGTATCAACTCGCCCTCGGCATTCTTCTGCTGCTCCTCAGACAGGTTCTTGGTGTTCTTCAGTTCAGGGATGGTGACGACTTCAAAAGGCATATAGTGACTGATGCGCTCCACATAGTCACTAATGCCTGCCACAAAATGCTTGTTGACGGTCTTGCCGACCTGTATCAGTATGGTTTTCACTTTTTTACCTTGTTGCGTGGAATCCTTCCAAGTTCTGGTAGCGGCGTGTCATCATGCGACGGTAGATATTGCGAAGCCAGTAAGCTTCAGTCAGCGTAAAGGCAAGACCTATGATGAGCAGAATCCAGTATGCTACCGTGTCGCTGAAGATGAGCTGCAAGAGGCTGACCATAATGACGGGTGCAAACATGCCAACCATCGACACGATAATCTGCCACTTGTTATCCATCTGGTTCTTGCCCGTTATCTTCTCGTTCAGCGGTAATGTCTGTTTGTTGTAGACAGCCATCTGAAACAGCATGAAATAGATGGGACCTGTAGCCGTAAACAGGTATGCCAGCACCATCAGCAAAGAGAACTTACCCATGATGACTGGTATCAGCGTCAGGATGAAGGGAAGCAGCAGGATGGCGCAGTAATAATAGTATTTGGCACGCAGCAGCGTCAGGATGTTCTCCTCGTACACCATCAGCAAATCGATGAAGTTGCCCTCAGGACACATGACCTTGGTCAGGTTCACCGAACCGAAGAAAATAAAGGCATAGAGGCACCAGAAGTTGCGCTCGAACGATGAGTCGTAGACGCTGGTGAAGGCAATCATCAGCGAGAAGAAGGTGATGAAGAACACACCCTGGATAAAGCGCGAACGGATGGCTTTGTTTCGCATCGTACTCTTGATTTCCAGTTTCAGGTACTCACCAATCTGTCCGAAACGCTCCAGCGCCTTGAACTCCGAGACATGCTTCAGGTTCGTTTTTTCATTTTTGCCTATTTCATCGTAGACGAGGCGCATCTGCAGCTGGCGGTTGATGGCAAAAAGCACGATGAAGAGCAGGACAAAGAACAGGAACGACCACCATGAGAAGGCGTAAGGTTCCAGGATTTTGTCGCCGATGAAATCGAGTGTTTTTTCGGCCATGGCGTCGGGCAGCACGAATAAGGGCAGAAATAGTACACCATAGAACACAACAGGCAGTATCCACCACCACATGCTCTGGTTGACCAGCGTGCGCACTAGCAAGTACCATTGACTGTTGACGACCACCATCAGATGAAGCAGCAGGAGCATGCCAATGGCAGCCCATGTGGTCATTCCGCCACACCACACGATAAATGTGTAGGGCAGGAAGAACGTCATCCAAAACAGGTTGCCTGTGTCCAGCACCTGATTGACCAGGAAACAGTCGATAGCGGTATATTTACTGATGGGCGTCAACAGATAGGGTTTAACCAGCATCATGGGTGTCTGCTGGGTGGCAAAACGCATACCGAAGTCAAGTATCAACAGGAAGGGCATGGCATAGATGAGCACTTCAGGCGTACTGTCCTTGGCTGCAATCCATCCGAGGAAGGTGCCGAGGGCTATGAACTCAATGGCCACGAATGCTGCACCTGTATAGGTGAAGAACTTACCATACTGGTTAGCCTCGAACATCGGGTTGCGCTTCTCGTTCAGCTTTGTGTTCTTTCTTAACAGCCAGAATAGTTTGATTTTGTTCATGATGCTGCTGAATGGTCTTTTATCTCAAGTCAATAATTTCGGCGTCGGGAAAGTCCTTGGAATTAAAACGGAAGGTACTGTCGGAGAGCTTGGCTTGCTTGAAGTTCGAGATATCGATGGTTGTCCATCCCTTCTGTCGCTTCATACGAACCTGCGATGGAACGGACGTTTTCTGGTTGACGACGATGTACATCTCCTGAATGCCGCTCTTCTTGCTGTCAGCCTTCAGGTGTACCTCGTAGCTGCCGCCCTTCTTGGTCATCGTCGACGAGTAGCCTTTCTTGTACATGTAGATGAAATTGTAGGGATTGATGGCTTGCAACTGCGAGTCGTCAGGGTGTGCTACGTTCACTTCATCGTTCTTCTTCATGTAGGTCCACTGCGTCTTGCCGTCAAACCAGACAATGGCTTGGGGCGTAGTGGCATGGAACTTCTTGCCCTTGATGGCAATGGTGCCGCTGGTATTCATGTTTTCACCGGCAATGGTAAACGATGCCTGGGCGCCGGACTTATTCGACACGACGGCGGCTGCTTTGTCCAGCACTTGCTTGGCAGTCTGGGCATTGACGGGTAAGGCAAAAAGGGCCAGAAGCAAAACGCTGACGACCTTGCCCTTATTGGCTATACGCTTGATTATTCTGTTGTTCATATCAGTCTTCGTTTTAATTGTTTATAAATGATTTATCTCCATTGTGACAAAAGATTCTCAAGACTCATCTCGTCCATGATTAATACTTCGCGGGGCTTGGAACCGTGAGCGGCACCTACGATGCCTGCTTTCTCCAACTGGTCCATCAGACGGCCCGCACGGTTATAGCCGATGGCGAACTTACGCTGTATGAGTGACGTAGAACCACTCTGCTCGCGAACAATCAGTCGGGCAGCGTCCTCAAACATCGGGTCAAGGTGCTGCATGTCTACATCGCGGCTCTCGCCACCATCACCGTCGTCAGTATCAGGTTCGGGCAGTTCAAAGGCTGAGATATAACCCTGCTGCTGGGCAATGAACTGATTGATGCGTTCCACCTCAGGTGTGTCGACAAAGGCACACTGTACGCGTACCGGCTCGCCGCCATTCAGATAGAGCATGTCACCGCGACCCACCAACTGCTGAGCACCCGGGCGGTCGAGGATGGTGCGCGAGTCAATCATAGCACCGACGCGGAAAGCGATGCGGCTGGGGAAGTTGGCCTTGATAGTACCCGTAATAATGTTCGTCGTTGGACGCTGAGTGGCAATAATCATGTGGATACCTACGGCACGGGCCAGCTGGGCAATGCGTGCAATGGGCAGCTCGACCTCCTTGCCTGCGGTCATAATCAGGTCGCCGAACTCGTCGATGACCACCACAATATAAGGCATAAAGCGGTGTCCCTTTTCCGGGTTCAGCTGACGGGCGATGAATTTCTTGTTGTATTCTTTCAAGTTACGTGCTTGAGCCATTTTCAGCAAGTCGTAGCGGGTGTCCATCTCCTTACAGAGTGAATTAAGCGTACGGACAACCTTCGTCACATCAGTAATAATTGGATCTGCCTCGTCGTCAGGAACCTTTGCCAAGAAATGCTTCTCGATGCTGCTATAGACGCTGAACTCGACCTTCTTCGGGTCGACGAGCACGATTTTCAGTTCTGCCGGGTGCTTCTTATATAATAAAGAGGTGATAATAGCGTTCAAGCCGACAGACTTACCCTGACCGGTTGCACCAGCAACCAGCAGGTGAGGCGCCTTGGCAAGGTCGAACATGAATACTTCGTTCGTGATGGTCTTACCAACGGCACAAGGCAGGTCCATCGTCGTTTCCTGGAACTTTTTGGAATTAAGTATCGATTCCATCGACACCGTCGTGGGCTTGGCATTAGGAACCTCAATGCCGATAGTGCCCTTGCCGGGGATGGGCGCGATGATACGGATGCCCAGAGCCGACAGCGACAGGGCAATATCGTCCTCCAGGTTACGAATCTTCGAGATGCGTACGCCAGGGGCGGGAGTGATCTCGTACAGCGTAATGGTAGGTCCGACGGTGGCCTTGATGCTGCTGATTTCCACGCCGAAGTTGCGCAGCACGTCGACAATGCGATCCTTATTAGCATAGATCTCCTCGTTGGTTGCAAACTGCTTGCCGTCGTTCTCGTACTTCTTCAGCAGGTCGAGGGTAGGATAGTGATAGTTCTCCAAATCGCGCTTGGGGTCGTAGGGGGTGCTGATGTCGCCGTATTCAGCCACCTCCTTGCCGTCGGCTTTCTCTTCTTTAGTAGTCTCTTCAATGGTCACGTCCACAATGTCCTCGTCGTTGTTCTCCTTACGAACTGGGGTCGTGACAAGCGGCTTGTTGACAGGTGCCATAGGTGTCTCGTCATCGAATTCAACAGTCTGCGAAATCGGGTCGTCAAACGTGGTGGGGTCTTCCAGCGTCGAAATGCCGCCGCCGTTGTCCGTCGTATCGCTGCCGCCACCCATATTGATGGTCAGCGGTATCTTCTTCAGGTAATGCAGGGGGTTGAAGATCTTGCGGATGATGATGATGGTCTCCATGCTCAAGTAGGTCAGGAAAGCCACGGCAATGAGACCGAGCAAAGCCGTCAGGCCTGGAGCACCGATGAATCCCTCAATTTGTTGACAAATGGCTAAGCCATGGTCACCGCCAGGATTGAAACAGGCGTCGTTGAAGAAGGGAGCCAGAAACTTAGCCATCGTCACCGAAGCCCATATCATGATAATGGCCAGACACATGAACCATTTCAGCAGGTTGACCTTGTAGGCGCGCATCAGGTTGACTGATACCAGCAGAATGAACAGCGGAATAATGAACGATGCCAGACCGAAGCAGCGCTTGATGAAAAACCATGAGATGTAAGCTCCTATGGAACCGCATGAATTTTGGAACTCCCCGTTCTGGTTCAGGATTTCACCTTCAAGCGGCTGTTCAATCATACTTTGGTCGGCAGCTCCCGTCGTGAAATACGACACAAAAGCCCACACCATGTAGCCTGCAATAACCAGCAGGCAGAATCCAACGACGAAATTGATGCGCTCGTTGGAGAATATCTTGTCAATGCCTAATGCCTCTTTCAACGACGTTGCAGTCTTCTCAGAGGCTCTGCTTGTTTTCTTCTTCTTAGCCATACGTACCTTTGTTTTTTATTACGAACTGCAAAATTACGAAGAATATATCAGATTTCATCAACATTTTGTTGTTTTTTGCTTTTTTTTACTAACTTATTCGTACCTTTGCACACCAAATGAGAAAGACGCTATTCAACAAATACGATAAAGCAAAGATTCCAACACTTCCAAGGGTTGTCTTTGAGGGGCGTATTGTGGTGGTGCTGAATGAGCATGAAGCCGAAAAAGCTGTGCGTTACCTGCTGTCACAGCCCATATTGGGTGTTGATACAGAAACGAAACCGTCGTTCAGGAAAGGCAGCCAGCACGCTGTCTCGCTGCTTCAGGTCTCGAGCCATGACATCTGCTTCCTGTTCAGACTGAATCTGTTGGGAATGTCGCCCTCGGTGAAACGGCTACTCGAAGACCGGACGGTGCCAAAAATCGGCCTGTCGTGGCATGATGACTTAATGATGCTGCATCGGTTAGGTGACTTCGAACCTGGTAATTTCATTGATTTGCAGCACCATGTCAAGGAAATCGGCGTGGAGGATTTGAGTCTGCAGAAGCTCTATGCCAACTTCTTCGGACAGCGCATATCAAAGCGTGAACGGTTGACAAACTGGGAAACGGACATACTGAACGACAAGCAGAAGATGTATGCTGCCTTAGATGCTTGGGCGTGCATCATGCTCTACGAGGAACTTGTCCGATTGGAAGAGACCGGCGACTATGAGATAGTAGAAAGTCAAGAATGAATAATACGCTACGGCTATGACAAAATACAAGCAGATTTGGCTGAGAAAAGGGAAGGAGGAGAGTCTTCTGCGCTTCCATCCTTGGGTGTTCTCTGGAGCTATTGCCCGTATCGACGAAGGTGTCGACGAGGGTGAGGTAGTACGTGTGGTGACCAATTCAGGCGATTTCATCGCCGTCGGACACTACCAGCAGGGGTCTATCGCTGTGCGTGTGTTGACCTTCAACGACGTTGCTATTGATAATACCTTCTGGGCTTCACGCCTCCAGTCTGCATTGGCCATGCGACAGGCTATTGGTATTGCCGACAATCCCCAGAACAACACCTACAGGTTGGTGCATGGCGAGGGTGACAATCTGCCAGGCTTGATAATTGATGTGTATGGAGAGACGGCTGTCATGCAGGCGCATTCTATCGGTATGCATTTGTGCCGCAAGCAGATAGCCGCTTCACTTATAGAAGTGATGCATGGTCGCGTCAAGCACATCTATTATAAGAGTGAAACCACGTTGCCCTTTATGACGGCTGACGATATGAACGGCTTCCTGGCAGGTGGCAGCGATGAAAATATTGCCACTGAAAACGGTCTGAAATTCCGTGTCGACTGGTTGAAAGGACAGAAGACGGGATTCTTCGTCGACCAGCGTGAGAACCGTTCCCTGCTGGAGCATTATGCCCGCGGCAAGCGCGTGCTGAATATGTTCTGTTATACGGGTGGTTTCTCGTTCTACGCTATGCGCGGTGGCGCTGAGCTGGTACATTCTGTAGACAGCTCGGCCAAGGCCATAGAGTTAACGAAAGAGAATGTGGAACTGAATTTCCCTGATGACCCGCGTCATGAGGCCTTCTGCGAAGACGCCTTTAAATTCTTAGAGGGTATTTCCCTCACTTCCTATAACCTGATTATCCTTGACCCGCCAGCCTTTGCCAAGCACCGCGGGGCCCTGCACAATGCGCTGAAAGGTTATACGCGTCTGAATCAGAAAGCCTTCGAGAAAATAGAGCGTGGTGGCATCCTCTTTACTTTCTCGTGTTCTCAGGTGGTCACCAAAGAGCATTTCCGTAATGCGGTCTTTACGGCAGCTGCACTGGCTAAGCGCAAGGTGCGCATCCTGCACCAGCTGCATCAGCCTGCCGATCATCCCATTAACATCTATCATCCTGAGGGTGAGTACCTGAAGGGACTGGTGCTCTATGTGGAGTAAGATTGAGAACTATATCAAGAAACATAAACTGCTTGACGACAATTCGTTATATTTAGTTGCTTTAAGCGGTGGTGCGGATAGCGTAACTTTGCTTCTGCTGTTGCATGAAGCTGGATATAAGGTAGAAGCGGCACATTGCAATTTCCATCTTCGTGGCGACGAATCGGATAGGGATGAGTCGTTTTGCATATCCCTTTGCGAACGTCTGGGTGTAGCCTTGCATCGCGTCCACTTTGATACGCAGACCTATGCAGAACTGCATAAGGTAAGCATAGAAATGGCAGCCCGTGAGTTGCGCTACAAGTGGTTTGAACAGCTGCGCAACGATATCGGTGCAGCAGGAATCTGCGTAGCGCATCATCGTGACGACTCCGTGGAAACCATGCTGATGAACCTTGTCAGAGGTACGGGTTTACGAGGATTGTGTGGCATTCAGCCTCGAAATCAGCATATCATCAGACCGCTTCTGTGCGTGTCGAGGGCGGAAATAGAGGCTTTCTTAAACGAGAGGGGACAAGATTATGTAACGGACAGTACTAACCTTGAGGCTGACGTGCAGCGAAACAAGATGCGCTTGCATGTGCTTCCGCTTCTTCGAGAAATCAATCCTGCCGTAGTGGACAATCTTCAGCGCACGGCAGAAAATCTGTCTGAAGCCCAGGCTCTGTTGGATGGCGTTATGAACTCGTTCAATGAATGTAATACACTTGATTTAAATGAGTTGAGCAAATTTGGTTCAAGTGAATATGTTGTCTTTGAGTGGCTCAATAACTACGGTTTCAACGGCAAACAGGTGGCGCAAATCATGACCTCTGAAACAGGTAGTGTGTTTACGTCTCCAGCAGGCTACGACTTATTGAAGGACCGTCACCGTCTAGTGGTAGAAACCTCGATGAAACCGCTAAAACCACTGATTGTTCCAGAAGAAGGAACCTATGTTTTTGACCAAGTCAATAGATTTTCGGTGATCAGACAGGCTGTTCACATCTCGAAGAATCCTGAGTTGGCAACTATTGATGCTTGCAAGGTAACATTTCCCTTAACAGTCAGGAGAGTTGTTGATGGAGACTGGATGATTCCCTATGGCATGAAAGGCCGTAAACTGTTAAGTGATCTGATGACAGATCGCAAGATGTCCGTGTTTGAAAAACGCCGTCAACAGGTAGTCGTTGATGGGAGTGGTTCAATAGTATGGCTTGTTGGCGTTCGTGTGGATGCTCGTGTGGCCGTATCCGAAACGACCCGTGAGGTGTTTGAGCTTAGAATTACCTCACAGATTCAATAACGGTTTTGACCCCTTTGATTTTCTCTCCCTTCGTCAGCTTTAGCACTTGCTGAAGCTTTTGACGGCGCACGGCAGCATAGGCATAACGGTCCTTGACGTCAATACGCCCGATTTCATCAGGTTCCAGTCCCCCTTTTTTGCAGAGAAAACCGACAATATCACCCTTTGAAATCTTGTCTTTCTTGCCTTTGCCGATGTAAAGTGTGGCCATGCGTGGCTGAGGCGGCGTAGCAGTTGCCGATGATGCATTGTCAATAGGCAAAGCATCATAGGGCTCGATAGTCGTTGCAGACTGTTCAACGACATAGTCTGGTATCTGTTCTTCGCTGTTTAGGATGAAAAAGGAGCGACCTGTAGCCTCCCAGCGCGCTGTGCGTCCAACGCGGTGGATGTAGCCCTCCTTGCTTTCAGGCAGGTGATAGTGAATAATGTTCTGAATATCAGGAATATCGAGACCGCGAGAAGCAAGGTCGGTAGCGACCATGACGTTTGCTGACCCGTTGCTAAACTTGTAAAGCATGTCCTCGCGCTGGCGCTGTTCCAGACCTCCGTGGAAAAGAGTGGTTGTAAAGCCGGCATGACGCAGATAGTCGTAAACCCGTTCCACGCTGTCGCGGTAGTTCAGGAAGACAATGCTGCTCTCATCGCCCACAGACAGCAGCAGTTGTAAGAGCGTTTCGAGTTTGTCTTTCTTCGGGCTGCGTACTTCATAGAGTGTGACGCGCTCTGAAGTCTGTTCATCTTCAGGCAGGAAGTCAATCAGCGTCCCTTGCTTGGCCATATTGACAAACTGCGGTATCTGCTCTGCATTGGTGGCAGAGAGCAGTATCCGACGCTGCAGGCCCGGTAGTCCCTTGATGAGTTTCTGCATCTCAGCATGGAAACCCATTTCAAGACATTTGTCGAACTCATCGATAATCAGATAGCGAATGCCGTAGCGCGAAATATTCTCTTTGTCTAAATGGTCGTTCAGACGCCCTGGAGTCCCAAAGACAATCTGCGGGCGTAAATCCTTCAGTACGCGGTGCTCATCCATGGCAGCACGACCGCCGTAGCAGGCTGTGGAGTGCAGTCCGCAGCCCATGCTGCGCAGCACATTGTCAGACTGCAACGCCAATTCACGTCCTGGTGTGATAACCAGAGCTATTGGCCATTGACCATTGACCATTGACCATTGGTCATTGGCGTCGATAAGCTGTATGAGCGGCAGCAGGTAAGCCAGCGTTTTGCCTGTTCCTGTAGGTGACAGTAAAACAACATCACCGTCGGAGCCTAAAATGGCTTCGGCGGCGTGTTGTTGCATCTCGTTAAGCTCCTCGATGCGTAGCTTGTTCAGGATTTTCGCTATGTCCACAATCGTCCTTACTTCTTCTCCTCAGTCTTGGTCTCAGCCTTCTTGGTGGGCTTGTAGCGCTTATTCAGACCATTGATGACGTCCTTCGTGATGTCGAAGCGCTTGGCAGCATAGAGAATGTTGTCACCCTGCTTGGTGAGAATCAGGTCGAACTTCTTATCCTTATTATAAGCGTCCAGGAAGTGCATCAGCGAATCGCGCAGAGCCTCGTTGTACTTGGCTGTTTCATTGGACAACTCGTTCTCAAGACGTGCTTGGAGCTCCTGCAGACTCTGCTGCTGGCGCTGGATGGCAGCCTGCTGGCTTTCAGCCTGCTCGCGGCTGGTAAATGCGTTGTTATTCAGCTTCTGCTGGAAGTTGGCTGCTGCGTTCTGCAACTGCTGCCCTTTCTGGGTAAGAGTGTTGCGTGCGTTATTGCTTTTCTTCTGCAGCACCAGTGAGAACTCCTTGCAGAATTCATACTGGGTCATCAGCGAGTCTACTTCTACGTAGGCGATTTTCAAATCTCCTGTCTGTGCCGTTTCAGCAGCTGCAGGCTGTTCGTCCATTTTGGGATTTGCATTGTTGCAAGAGGCCAATGTTATTGCGGCAACAGCGGCCATCATCATGTACTTTTTCATTGTTCTTTGTTTAATATTTCAATTTTTGTTTCTTTTTAATATAATTATGGTGTTGTTGCGACTTTTTGACCATTTCTCTCCTTTACGGCATACTTGCTTTTGCGGCGCATCTCGCGATCCTGATCCATCACGCAGTGGATGCCCCGGTTGCGCATGGCCTTACTGTCGTGAATATGCTGTGAAGAGAAGGTCCCGTTTCGGCGCAGCAGCACCTTGACAAGTAGCAGTATCATACCTACGGATATGAGGAGTGTGCTGACAATCAGAGTTTTTACCATATTTGTTTTTCTAAACGGCTGCAAAGATACAAATAATCGCCGTAATCACAAACGTTTTTGGGAACATTAACCTTTATTGCCGCCTTAACACATCATATTTCTGACCATTTTTACTGTCTCTTTTGTTTGTTTTCAACACTCTTCGTATCTTTGCCACCAGATTTGTCTGTCCCCGTGTGAGCTTTACTACCTGTGGTTTATCGATGCTTACGTATTTCCTGCATTTCCTGCATTTCCTGCATTTCTTGCACCAGTATGCAGCTTCGATTTTATATCCAGCCCTGATATTCGGAGTATCATGGCCTGATACTCGGAGTATCAAGGCCGGATATTCAGAGTATCAAGGGAAGATATTAGTTTTTGATACTTTTGTTAAAATTCCTGTAATGCCGTCGTTGGTGCAGGAAATGCAGGAAATGCAGGATTTTGCACAATTACAGAAGGTGAAGATGAAACTACTTAAAAATGTAGTTTAAAACAAGATGATTAACTTAACAACCTAAGGTTCCCGTGGGGATCACGGGGTCGGTTCTACTGATCAAAGGGACGGATAAGTGTTCTGCTGAAATTTTGAACACAAAGACACAAAGACACAAAGAGTTGAGCTGGTCGCAGTGCCAAGAAAAACTTTGTGTCTTTGTGTCTTTGTGTTCAGTCAAAATCATACCAGGTTATTTTTAAACGCTCACTAAAAATGTTTAATTATTTGTTCGTTTACTGATTATTGACTAACTTTGCACGAAAATTAAACGAACTAAAATCAAACAAAAATGAAAAAGACAATTTATACCCCCCCCCATTTGGAGGAACTAAGTGTTGAAGATATGCAGCTGTTGGCTGGGTCGGATATTACAGGAGGTGGTGGTGATTTAGAATATAGTAGAGGTGACGGCAGCCTTATTGAAGATGCCAGTGATAAGGACGGGGATGGATAAGTGTTCTGCTGAAATTTTGAACACAAAGACACAAAGACACAAAGAGTTGAGCTGGTCGCAGTGCCAAGAAAAACTA
>Ga0310691_10002921_pt1 | contig 21453 bp, 1 predicted proteins | sample 176DNAGHGlowgp2_FD_203887 | JGI IMG/M metagenome (GOLD analysis project Ga0310691, IMG submission 203887) | Sheep rumen microbial communities from Palmerston North, Manawatu-Wanganui, New Zealand - 1766 DNA GHGlow gp2 (v2) (version 2) | ecosystem: Host-associated > Mammals > Digestive system >...
GCCGCCCTTTAAGTTCATATCCGCTCCGGCTTCTAAGTTGATCTCGCCGCCGCTTAAAACATTAATGGACGCTTTCTTGTCTTCGTCCCCGGCTTTGATCTCAATTAAAGCGTCGGTGGTTTTTAAAGCCCCGCTGGGTTTTTGTCCGTCTATGGTAGCAAATAAGTTCAAAGCCTTGTTGCTGCCGATGTCTAATTCGTTGCCGATGCTCGCCATCAGCTTTTCGGTCGTGATGCTGTGGGCTTTGATCCGATCGCCTTCTAACGTCCCGTAGGTGATATGATCAGCGTTTAACCCGTATCCGTCTCCTAAGAACTGCCAGTCCCAGTCGCCGTCTTTGGTTTTGGAGTTGGCTACGAATAACCCGGATCCGCTTAAACGAATAGCTGCTAAACCATTTGGAGACTCCAGCACCATATTGCCTTTGTCGTCCGTCTTCCAGCCGGTGACCCCGCCCGTTAACTGAACTTCGGCTGTGTCTATTTCTCCCGTAATGGTATCCGCTTCGATGGTGCCTTCCGGAGAAATAACTTCAGCCCGGCCGTAAACTGTCTGCTTGGCTTTGGTTTCGCTTGCGACTTCGGCGATCCTGGTCATCACGTCCTTGAATTCATGCTGGCCCATCAAAGTCAACTGGGTGTTAATTTCGATGGTGGTCTTCCAGGGCTGGTCGTAACATTTATTGAGCTTGTCGATGTAGGCCCACTGGTTGATCTCCATTTCAGGATCAACTAAATGCGCAGCGTCCGTTATTTCGATATCCGGCCACTCGACATTGTTCTTTAAAGCGTATTCGTCGTGCTGGTTGGATCCGTATAAGTCCAGAAACTCGAAAGTATAATTTACTTCAGGTCTGGCTATTTTCTTTAAATTATCCAGAATATCCGTGTATAACCTTTCTTCGTCTCCCTGAACATAGCTGCTGTCCTGCTGCCAGCCTTCGCGTAAAATATTGCCTAACAGTTCAACCTGCTTTTGGTTTTCGTCAATTAAGACTTGTTGTGCTTCCTGCTGTTTGGGCAAGGCGTCGAAATAGAATTCATCCACCAGATCCCTGAACTTTCTCATTAAAGAGTTGATCCCGACAGGCTCTTCATCTTTCGGTTCTAAGGGCTTTAAGATGGTGTACTTCTTGTCGTTGCAGAAACAGCACTGATCGTAGTCAACCAGCCGCAGATAATAGTTATCTGCAACTTTGTCCGCTTCTACATCCTTCGGTACGACAACCTTGATAAACTGAACCTTCTTATATCCGACATACTTGTCCGGATCAAGGATCTGATCGTACTCGATATTCGAAATGGTATTAAATGTTTTACCCGAAACCGGCTCAACATACCCTAAATAGGTCCTGACTTCGTCGTAGAATACAACCAGACTCCCTTCGGGTAAGTTATGTTCGTAGGTTTCGTTCGGCCACACGGAGATATAGTTGCTTCTCCACATGCGGTCTGTGATCATATCGGTCCCGTTTTTATCGGGGTTGTTAACATATACGGATCCTTCAAAGAATGTTGCCCCGCCCAGGTCGTTCTCCTGCGGCCAGACCAGCGTATTATACGGCTTTGTTTCAGGCGTAACGATGTGTTCTACGTTGTCGTCCTGATAGATATAACCGTTTATAGTGTCAAGTCTGAACACGGAGTCCTTTGGGGTCACCTGATCCGTAGAGAATAACCAGTAATACCCGAACTCAGAAGGAAACGCGTAGTTTCCGACCGGCGTAAAGTCCTGGGTTGTATAGGTGTAGTTTTCATGCAACCCTTTGTAGACTTCGTCTCTCTGTCTGCAATAAAGAAACACGATCCCGAACTGCTGGGCAACCTTCTTTTCTTCGACGGACTCTAACTTAACCCATTGGCCGTCTTCGCAGTGCCACAGCAGTCTGTATTTCTCGCTTAAGAAATACGCGCCTTCATCAGGCTTGGGTTCGTCCTGTTGAACATAAGCGTTCATCCACTTCGTGTCCCCGCGTTCGGCCCAACAGAACTTTAAAACCCCAGGCTCGTCATAGTTGGTGCTGTCGTATTGGTAGCACCAGCCGTAAGTAGGGAAGTCAATGCTGGGTAATTTCTCATCCTGACTGATAAAATAGGTCGGATGCTTTTCGGTCGCAATTTTGGTCTGAGACTCTAAGGATAAAAGGATGCTCTCGTCGTGGGAGAACTTGGCTCCTAATTTACCCGTAATGTTGTTGACGCAGAATAAATAAACGCTGTCACCTTCCTGAACATCAATGTTCTTCCAGAGCGTGATCTGCTTTGGATATCCTTCGTCGTTGGAGTAGTCAAACCCGGAGTGGTAGGTCTTACCGCGTTCTTCGTAAGTCCGGCCGTCGATGTCCTTTAGATAGGCGCACTCCCATTGGATGGGCTCGTCTGACTCAGACTTATGCAGCACATACACAATGCTGGCGTCCGTAGGTAACGGATCTCCGTTATCCTTTAAGCTTTGTGCCACGTGCCAGTCGAAGTAGTCCTTCTCAGCTTCAAGATAGTCCGATCTGAATAATACCCCGTCAGGATGTTCGTCGGTATATTTGATGGTCAGAACACTCCCTGTATCCTTCGCTTCGCATTTTTCGATGTCTAATTTTAAATATCCTGATCTGGGCAAGCCAACTTCGGCCATTAACTCATTCAGTTCGTTTATTCTGTCCTGTGCTTCGATGGACTGCTTGTAGTATTTCACCATGTCTCTTTGAAACTTGGCAACAGACTGAAACATTTCGTCGGTCAATAGTCCGACTTCTTCATAGTAAGTGTAGTCAGACAGGTAGGGGAAATAATTGGTCTCGACAGTTGTTTCCCCGTCTAAAACAACGTACTCCTGATTGATGGAGTCTTCGTATACTTTGTAGGCGATCTGCTGTGTTTCATTCCAGACATATCTTCTGGACTGCCAGTCCAGTATGGACCACACTAGTTGATCTCCGGCTTTTACGTCTCCCCAGAAGTATCTCTTCACGTCTCCATCCGTGATCTCGAATTCTCCTTCGCGGTCTTCTGCGATGGTGTAGAGATACTCTTCGTGTTCGGCCGTCTGGATGCTGCAGTATTTCTCCACGTAGCTCCCGTAGGATCCATACCCGTATAGCCGGGTTGCGATGTTGTCGGAGTTTCTTTTTCTCTCTAAACCCTTTACGGCCTTGTCGTAGTGAAGCTCGATAACGTTCGAATGCACAAGATAACGTTTGTCTTCTTCTGCGCCCGGATAAACCGCGTCAGGTATGGTGCCTGGCTCTAAGTCTGAAAAAGGGTTCATGGGAAGAATGTCGACCGTTTTGTCCCCGTTATAAACGGGCTTGGCTTCGAACTTATCGCACACGTCTTCGATTAACTTGAACGCTCCGGTTTTGACGGGCGCATTTAAAGACCGGATCTTTTCGGTTACACCGTCGTCTTCGTAAAACGTAGCGATCTTTTTTCCGGGCTTCCAGTCCGTCCCCTGCAAAATGGTCTCTAAAAACATATCAACCGTGCCAACGTTGTTGCCGTTATCGTCCGAGAACTCTAAGTCCAGGGACTTGTTCTTCAATAGCTTGGAGACATGCCCCGCGACAACAGATACTTTCTTGGAGAAAGCTTCATGCCTTACGCCGTCTTCGGATAAAATATACCAGTCGATCCCTTTATTGGACTCGGCCCGGATTAAGTAGTCCGTAATGATATAGTCTAACCGGTAGTTATCTTCTTTGCCGTCTTCGGTTTCGATAACAGAAGGAAGAGAGAAAGACAGCTCTTTCCATCCGTTGCGTTCGTTTAAAATGAATACGTCCGTAGCCTGCCCGCTGACGTCCGATAAGCTGTCGTATAATGGACAGACGATCTTCTCCGTATAGTCACAAATATCCAACCTGAGATATCGCATCCTCTTCCTCCTTCCTTACGAGAATGTAGGTTTGTAGATAAAGTTCAGCCGCGTTAACTTCATGGTTGACACCGGCTCCACGATGATTTTGTTCATCGTGTAAATTAAGGATGTCCCGCTCCAGTTCGCGGATGTTTTTAAATTGATGATGTGTTCGCTCTGGGCTCTGGCCATATAGTAATTGGGAGAGCTTTCGTCTACGTCTAAACCGATGCTCTCAATTTCATGCCATCCGTCAGCCCATAAATATTTGCCTTTGTATGTAAAGTTGGCAAAGATCTCATCTTCTCCGATGTTTCGGTCAAAGAGTTTATTGATGGTGTAGGCTTCTGTGCCTTTCACATTGACCTGTATATTTCGTTTGGCCGGAAAAGCAGGCTTTAATTCGATAAACCCTTCGTCGTGATATAAGAAATTCGTCTTCACTTCGTCGTTAATAATGGTTGTGGTTTTGCCGTTTAACCCGTCCACGAATACATAGTTCCTCCCGTCGAATTGAGCTTCGCTCATTGCGACAAACTTGCAGCTCTGGCCGGTGGTTTCATTGCAAATACGAACGCCTTTGCCGACATCGCCGGCTAACTCGATCCCAACGGCGGCCCGTTCTGTACCCGGGTTGGCTAAAAGAAGAGAGAACTTCTCCGTAATGGGTCCGTCCTGACAGAACGAAGTCGTTGGCATTTGCGCTTCGTCTTCAAACATCGCCGTGTTGGAGACAATTCGATAGTAGTCTTTTGACTGACGGTTGACGGTGAACACATCCGATCTCCCGTAGGGGTAATAGGCTTTCATTGTGATCTTGATTGTGCCGCTGTAATAAGTTAACAAACCTGTGTCGTCCAGGTCTGTTACGGTTGCTAAGTAATAACACCACGGCCGACGGTCAAACACCAATTTACCCGTCCTGCCGACCCGAAAAAGATTGGAGACCTTGGCAAAGAAACCCCTGTCAACATCCTTCTCGTCGAACAGGCATCGCAGAATAAATTCTTTCGGCTCTTTGGATACTCCGTAGAAGTACCCGCCGTTATGTCCGTCGTAGGTTTCTTCGTGAATTCTGTGTTTGGCCGGCCGATAAACATATGTGTCTTCCAGTTCCGGAGCATACTCCAGTCCGATTTCTCCAATGTCTGTTCCGCAAAATGAAAATCCGCCTTTCACTTGTTTCTGCTCCTTTCTAGCAAAATAAAAGTAGGGGAGTCCGGCATAAAACCGGACTCCCTTTGTTTGTGCTTCCCTTATATGTGTTTTCGAATGGTTTCGTGAGTAACGATCCGCAAAGAAACCACAACCATTTACAAACTACCATGCATATCCTGCAAGATTCAATCCTTCTTTGGACAGCTGCTTGGTGAACTTGCGCCCGATTTCGGTCGCTAGCTTATCCAGATCGGAGTCGTTGTTGATCTGCGCCTGATTGATCACAATATTGATATCTCCGACAGTAGAGTTATTCCCAAAGAACTCCTTGCCGGGGAAGTACATTGAAGGTGCAGAGACATAAGACATAGAGTCTGTCAGTCTCTTTAAGTTCGCCGTATCTTCCGCGTCCAGGAAGGACTCAGGTTTCTTCTTTGTACCGTCAACCCAGGCATAACCTGTGTAATCAACAAGGCCGCCTTTAGCATACGCTTGAACAGTCCGGTTGTTTCTACCTCCGCCTCCGCCTACGCTTACGGAAGACCGTTTATATCCGCATTTCTTGCAAGTATTACCATTCCAGTCGTGTGATTCAGGCGCATCGCAGGTCGTTGAGCCATCAGACCATTGGTGCCATAGCCTGTGATAAGCAGAAGTATATGTATAATATGTGTGCGTTTCAGTTTTATTTCTTCCATTTCCTCTGCTACCGCCAGAACCACTGCCGCTTCCGCCGGATCCGCCGCCTCCGCCAGAACCTGTATCGGTTCCGACAGGATAAACCGTGCGTCCAACGCCGGCGTAGTCCTTGTATCCGCTGTTTGCAGCGTCAGGATCCACATCGGTCGGCCGGACATAGTCGTACTCGATCCCGGTTAAGAAAGAATACATCTGTCTCTGCAGGCCGTACATATCCAGAATGCCGCGGTTGATATCCATTACTTCGTCGTCAATTTGGGTGACGATCTCATCGTGATCGTGGTTCCATTCAGCGTCGTCTTTTCTGGCGTTCTCATAATCTTCGAACTGCTCTTTCCAGCCCCACTCCATCAACTTTCTCGAAGCTTCTTCTTCAGCAAACTGATAGGCAGAACTCTGCTTCATGAAGTCGATCATGGTTTCTACGCCGCCATCTATAATCTCATGTACTTCATCCCAATACGTTTCGATCCAGCCGAGCATTTTATTCCAACTGTCGGTGTTGTTCTGCTCCAGCTGCATCCGCATTGCTTCGGTGCCGTACTTGTAGTTATCATCGTTTTGTTTGATCCAGTCCAGATAGTTTTCAATGCGCTCTTCTCTGGACATATCGTCGGTACCCATGGCCGCGCTCATCTCCTCCCATAATTGAGTGGAGTTCGCGTCCTTTAACATCTCGTTGAGCTTCTGCTCCTGATAAGCGGCAAACTCATCGTATGCCTTCATCTGTTCGTCTAATCTCTCCTGAGTAGCGGTTACTTCGTCCTGTGCTTCGGACCTTGCGATCTCTTTCTCCATATCGTCAATTTGCTTCTGCAGATCCTTCGCGTCCTTGGTTCTTGTCGGGTCGGAAGAAACAATGCTTAACTGACGCTTGAGTTCAGTTAACTGCGCGTGTTTCTCTTCTCTGTCTTCAGCGTTTGTTCTGGCCTTTAATCTCTCTGCGATCAGAGCTTTCTCTTCCTGCAGAGCCTTCTTCTTAACATCCAGGTCGCTCTTTACGATCGCCCATTCCTGCTTGTAGCGGTTCCTGATGATATTCAGGATCTGTGTCTGAATATTTACTTCGGCCGCCAGACGTTCTCTTCTTTCTTTCTCTCTGGTTTTTAATTCGTTATCAATGGTGTTGATCAATGTCTGATGCGTCTTGAGAATTTGTTCTTCATTTTTCTTCATGGTTTCTGTGTTTTTCTCAATGGCGTTCGTGTGCTGTTTTACGTTCTCTTCGGCCTTATAAATCGCTTCTGCGATCTTGTAATACTCATCCGAACCTTCTTCAGCTAAAGCCAGATCTTCTTTCAGCACTTCGATGTAATCCTGTGTCCGCTGAGCCATCTCAGCCCGAAGTCTGTTCTCATGCTCAAGCATGGTGTTCACGTTGCGGTACTCGCCCCGGTTCTGGTACATGGTCTGTTCGTACTGGATCATCCGAAGGTTATGCTGATCTAAGTTGTCCTGCCGTTCGAAAACTTCCTGATCGTGCTCAAACTTGCTCTGGCTCTGCAGCCGGATCAGTTCTTCTTCTTCGTTCTTTGCGTTCTCAATCTGCTCGGCCGTGCTCTGAGCGGACTCCTTTAAAGCATCCCATGCGTCTGTGCCTTCTGTGATCTCTCCCTGTAAATCAAGGTATCCCTGAAGCTGTGTCTCCAGTTCGGCCAACTTGTTCCTGGTGACTTCAAGTCTCTCGCTCAGCACCTGTTGATACATCGTGAAGTTGTTGTTCTTATCGTAACGATCCTGCTGGGCCTTTAAGATATTATCAGTGTGCGTAAGATCCTTGTTTAGCTCTTCGTACTTCTGCTTTAACTCATCTACATAGCTCTGCTCGATAGCTCTCTTGCGTTCGTCTTCAGAAGCCGTCGCCTGAGCAAGGGCTTCGTCGTACTGATAGATCGCATCTCTCGCCGCGTACCAGGCTTCAGAACCTTCTTCAAGTGTCGCCATGTATTCGATCAGCTGATCTCTGTACTGGGTGTACAGTCCGATGTTCTCGCGGCCGACCTCGTTCTGCTGCGTTAAAGCTGCCCTGTATTCATCGTATTGTCTGTTGGTCTGATACAGCTGGCCGTAAGTAGAGAGCATGTTGTCTACGTGATTTCTCGGAGTCAGCCTGTTCTCCAGATCGGTCTGATACTGTTGAACTGTAGCCGTCGCAAGAGCTCGTCTTCCTTCTTCAATATCGTTGGCGTACGTAGCGTTCTCAACCTGCATAGCCCAGAGCTGATCTCTGGCCTTCAGCCACGCGTCGCTGCCTTCAGTGGTTTCAGCAAGCGTCTTCTCCAGTTCGGCGATCTGTTCTTCATTCTGTTTTCTTTGTTCTTCAATTTCTTTAAGGCGTTCGCCTTCAGAAACGGCATAACTTTCGAACTGGCCGCGGATCTGATATCCGCGAGCCTTCTGCTCCCATAGGCTTTGTTTCTGCGTAGTCGGCTTGTCCTCGTTCTCTTGCTTCTGTATGATAATATCAACACGTTTGGTTTCAATGGCGTCGATCTTATTTTGTACGTCGGCTAAGCTTTCTTTAGCGGCGTCTAAAGCTTCTTTCACGCTCCACCAGTCATCGGAGTAAGCTTCCAGGCTGCCCATCATGCCTTCAAGCTCGCCGATCTGCCGCTCGTAAACCGCGCTCAGATCCGCATAAGCCTGTTCTTCTTTTCCAAGAGAGTCGATGTAGGCATCATAATCGTTAATGAAATCATAATGAGTCTGATAGATCTCCTCCATCTTGACCTTATGCTCAGCTTCTGTGACTTCGTGCTTGTGGCGTTTCAGCATCTTCTGGGCGTCGGATTCTCCTCCTCCGCCACCGCCGCCTCCGCCGCCGTTATACTTGCCAGAGCCGTTTTTGTTTACAAGAGCTTCCAGGTTGAGTTTAGGCAAGCCGCCTTCTTCTCCTGCGACCAGCTTGAATATTAATTCCGCCAGCGGCCCGGCATAAGATTCCATCTCAGCAACGGCTTGATTTATTGCAGCCGCGACTTTTTCGTCTAATCCTTTAGTGTTAATAGATCCATCAGCGTTAATTTCTATCTGGCTTAAATCGAACGTAGGAAATTGTTCTTGTATTTGAGCAAGCTTATCCTGCCAGATCGCATTCAAGTCAGAAGTAGCAGATTTGTTGATCGCGTCTTCCATGCCGCCGAAGAACTCTTCCATCTCTTCAGCAGTGTATTTCTCTACATCTTTGGCGTCAACGCCAAGCCAGTCCGCAAGGATCTGTCTTGTCTGTCCTTTGACTTGGCTGCCTTTCTTCCAGTTGCCTTTTCCGTCCTTGGCTTTGCTGACTGCTGTCATCTGGTCCTGATAAGTCTTCATATTTTTATTCAGGGCCGCCGTTGCCTGAGCAGCGTCTTTGCCGCCTTTTCTTAATCCGGAGATGATCTGCGAAACGTTGGACATACCCTTCGCGTATTTTGTCGCGGCAGCCGCTTTGTCGTCAGCCATTTGTTCGTTAAGCGCTCTGATCGCTTCTTCTGCCTGATCGAGCGTTTTTGCATCCGCTATGGCTTTGAAGAATTCGCCGTATTTGCTATCCATCAGACCCATGGCTTCTTGACCGCCATTCGCGGCATTTTCGCCGGTTGTGTAGCTTTCGTACATATCTTTAATTAGCTGGGCTTGGCTGACATCGAACTGTCCGTTCGAATACAGGTTACCAAACAAATCACCGGCGAGATTATCATAGAACTGCGGTGCAAGTTCATTGCCGTAAAGCGTAGAGGCTATATACTGAGAAAGAACTTTGCCGCTGAGTCTGCCACTGTCATACATTCTGGCAAGGTTGCCAGCCGCATGGTTGTCGGCAAAATATCCAGCAACATCAAAGTCGATGCCATTATCGTCCATATACTTTTGCATCGCTTCTTGGTAGCTCAGCTCTCTTGTTTCGTACACGGGCGTTCTATTCTGATATTCATTCGTCCAAAGTCTATCAACTTTGCCTTCTGCATTTCTTATCTTTCCGTCAGAGCCTAGCGTATAGCCTTCAGGTAAATCGTATTGCTTTTCAACCGTAGCAACTTGTTGTCCGGTAAACTGCTCATAATTATCCATAAGCCATGAGCCGGCCTGTTTCTTACTTCTTTCAGCATCGGACTCACCAATAATATCATCAAACACGTCAGCGACAGTCTGAGCCTTTTGACCAAGGACGTCGCCTGCGTCTGTAATCACGCCGGCAACAGAAAGAAGCAGGTTCTTTTCTTCTTCTCCGAGATATTCAGCAGCCTTAGTAACAGCTTCTTTAACCGCACTGAGATCGGCCGTTTCAAGATTTAAATCACCAAGATCTGCTCCTAAAGCTTCAGCCATGCTGGCAAACAGCTTCTTTGCTTTATCGTTGATCGCTTTGCGAAGCTCGTTCTTTCCTTCATCCGTCTTTAAGGACTCTTTAACTGTCTGCTCGTCAACACCGAGATACTCGGCGAGAACACCGGAGCTCTGAGCGCTCACGTGATCCAGATAATAGTTTGCGTTTCTCAGATCTCGAACATTCTTCTGATATCCGGCAGTTGCGGCATATTGCTCACTGTCCGTACCGTATAAGAAAATGGTTCTGTTTTTTGCCGCTTCTTGAGCTGTTGTTTCATCGAGCTTGTTTTCAAGCGTCAGGTTCTTGGCGAAGTCAGTTTCGTCAGCCTGCCTGGCTGCTAACTCAGCTTCTGCAACAGCTAAGTCGTACGCTCTTTGAAGCTCTTCGGGTACTTCATTATTGTTAAGACTCGTTATTTTCTTTTCAAGTTCGTCTACTTTTGCCTGAGCTTCTTCGAGAGTTGTTCCGCCTACACTCTTTGCGTCTTCCAGTTCCTTTTCGGCCGACATTAACTCTCCCTGGGTTGTAAGCTTAAGCTGTTCTCTTTGTCTTAAATAGTCCTTGCCGTAGAACCCAAGGCTGTTATACGCGGCTGTGTACTCTTCTGCATTCGATGCGTTGAACTGAGTGCTACCTAAAATACCGGCTCCGAAAGTAGCAAGCTCTTTTTCTGTCCAGTTTTCTTTTTCCTGTAAAGCAGGGTTGATAACGTCAACGTTTGTAGCTCCTGTATCAGTAAATTTAACCCCCTGGACCTTTCTCTTTCCGCCGTTAGCAAGCCAGCGCGCAGCAGCTAAGCCGTACTCTAATCCGCTCTTGCCGCGAACAGCATCTTCAAGGGTGTACTCTTCTTCAACTTCGCCGACTTCAGAAGTAAACCCAGCGTTTGTCATCGAGTTAACAATGTCTTGCGCGGCCGCAGTATCACCAGACTCCATAGCCGCTCGCCATTCTTCTTCTCTGGATTTGGCCATCAACTCTCTGTTTTGTTGATCGATCTGTCTGGCTCTTTCGGTGTTGCCGTATGCATCCTGATAGAACTGTTCTGCGCTCATGCCAAGAATAGACATGGCCGCTTCATGCTGCTGCTGAAGTGTGCCGTTTTGAAGCATAGCGGACTGTTGACCTTGAGAATACGTTTCTGTGGTGAGTTTAACAACCGCTTCGATCGCAAACTTACCGCCCTTTTTTAGCTTTTCAACAAGAGCAGAAGTTCCTTCGAGAAGTTCTCCGGCGTTTTCAAGCTCTTGCAAGCCTTTAAGCTCAATCTCGATCTCAGAGTTTTTAACGAAGTTGTCCAGCGCAACGTCATACTGTTTAAGGAGCTCAAGGTCTTCTGGAGAAATTGTTCCGGCTTCTTCCTGCTCTTTAAGCATTCTGTATTCCGACCATTGACCGAACCCAGCCATATATTGGCTGGCTGCGATGTCAGAATAACCAGTAATCTTTTGGCCGCTTCTTATCATACCGTAAATATCACGAATACCCGCGATCTTGTCGGACGCAGTTAAGCCAGAAACACCGTAAGACGCATTGCTGACCAACGTGTTGATAAGTTTATTTTCCTCAGCCGATAAAGCTTCGCCTTTATCTTTGCTGTTGAATAATCTTTGCGCAAGCTGTTCGCCTAAAACGCCTTTAAGATATTCTCTTTGATTGTCATCGAGAGATGTGGATTTTAAAAAGTCTGCGTAATCCGCGTCTGAAGTTAAATGGTTTTCCTTTAAGAAAGTCTGATACTTTCTTTGCAGATCTTTTTCTTTGTGCCAGTCGATATCTTCTGATATAACTTCTCCATTTGCGTCTCTGATTCCGTTATCAATTTCCCATTGCCTTATTTTTTCTTGTCTTTGAAGACCAGCATAATATTCAGCTGATTCTCTTGATACAAATCCAGTATCGCTCTGAAGGATACCTAAAGCCGCTTCTGCTCTTTGACCTTGCTCTCTTGTTGTAAGAGCTTCTTTGCCATAGTCTCGGCCCATGCTCATCAAAAGAGTCTTAATGGGTGTTATGTCACTGGATCCGCCTGTTTGTGTTACATTTCCGTTTTCGTCGATCTCAAACCCATATTGATCCATCAAATGACCAAACTCTTCATTTGAATTCAATGCAGACCACTGCTTGATATCATTTTCGTTTACGTATTTAAACAAATCAACAACGTTCGAAATACCGTTGCTTTCAATCATACGAAGCATATTATCAGCGGTAACTGCCATAGAGTTTTTGCTGTCCCACGCGGATGCGCCGACGGAAACGCCTGCTCGAAAATGGTCTTTTACTGTCTTAAGCTTTGGCATCGGAACTTCTGTTAGCGCATCATTTACGGTTTTAATAAGGTCAAGAGTATATTCACCAGTCTGGGATGCTTCCGTCAGCATTGTTTGAATTTCTGTGGGTAGCTGGCCGTAAACATTGACTAATTGAGCCGGATCAACGTTTGCAAGTTCCGGTATGTTATCTTGTATGCCTTCGATAATTTGTTCAACCGGCGCGATATATGAATCGGCGATATTTGAATAAGAATCATCTAATAATTTAAATTCGCCTTGCAATCTTGCTTCAACATTTGAAGATGTTGTATTAATCTGTCCTGCCCAGTCTGTTGAGCCAATTACATCGTAAGTCGCATATTTGTAAGCATCATCTCGGCTCATCCCTTCTGCGATTTGATACTTCATAGCAGCGTTTTCGATTTTGGATTTCTTTGTTGCCAGAGCCTTTTCAGCGTCTTTGCGACTATAAAATGTTTCACCTGTACCAATATCGTAAACTTCGGATAAACCTTCTGTTAAATCTTTTCCTTCTTGTCCTCTACCAACAAATCTACCATTTACATAATAATCGTAATTATCAACATTTGCTTCGTATTCTTGTTTAGCTTTTTCAAAATTCGCTCGTCCTTCTGAGCCAACTCCATAATCATTTCCGTATGTGTCATAATAATGCATAAAGTTGTCTGCGTATATCTGACGGGCTTCATCTTCGGTAGCAGCCGTAGTGTAATATTGACCCTGTTCATCGTAAACAACGTAACCGCCTTTTTCTAATTCTGCGTTTCTTGCAGCTTCAGCTTGTGCATGAGCGTCTGCTCCGTAAAAAGAAACAGTCTCACCCTGCGCATTTACATAGCTTGCTGACGTATTAGCTTGTTGCTCCGCTTTTGCCGCGGCCATCTGGGTCGCATATCTTTCTCTTTCTTTCTTGTTGAAAGCTCCTGCCGCAGCCTGAGCTTCTACATAAGATCCAAACTTATATTCGTCGCCAAACAATTCGTCGCCAGCCGTGGTTTTTAATCCAAATGCTTTAGATGCGATATCTTGTCTTAGCTGAATAAAGGACTCGTCATTAGCGGCTTCTTCTTTTGTTCCTATCTTTGATTTATACGTGATTCCAGTATTTGGATCATAGAAGGTGGATTGCCATAATTCTTGAGACGCATCCGATGCCGCTTGGGCAGCATCTCTTGCTTCTTCTGATGTGAAGAGATTGCCGTTTTCATCTCGATCAACTATCGTACCATCTTGCCTGGTGTAATAATACACACCTTGTTCTTTCGCCGCTTTAGCAGCTTTTTCGGCGTCTTCTGTTGTACCGTTTGTTTGCCAGTTATACGCGCCAAATACTTTACCGTTTTTGATTGCCTTTCCGGTTTCGTCCGCTTCTGCAAGTTGATACTCTGTCCTCTCAAGTTCGAGTCTATTGTTATAATCATTAACTCGCTGCTCTGCTTGAGACGCAGTAATTCGACGACCTTCTTCGTCAATATAATACCCGCCAACACCAGCATCTTCAAGACTTAATTGTTCAAGCCAAGCCGCCTTATCTGCATATCCGCCTTTTCGAGCATACTCTTTTAAAGCGCTTTCAGCAACAGATTTTTCTCCTTTAGGATTTATATCTTTTCCGATTGCTTCTGCTAATAGCTGTTCTACTACAAAACTATCGACTTGCGGGTAATAACCGTTTTTATCTAAAAATTCCTTTATTTTTGGATCGTTATAATAATCTTCTGCGAGTTTTTGCGCAGCAAAATCAACATAATCGCCTGACAGTCCAAGATCTGTAAAAACAGATTTGGCACGATCGATAATGCCCTGCTTTTGTTTTTTGGCAGAATTAGTGTCTGAGTTCGTAAACTTACTTCTGGCATCATCAAGCATCATCTGTATGACTTCGTCAGGCGTGTTATAAAGGTTCGTCGTCCACCAGCTTTTATCTTTACGCCTGTATTCATCTGGTAAATTAATGTTATTTTCGCTCTGATTTGCAGCAAAAGCAATCATATTTTGATGAAGATTCTTGTCTCCAAATAAATCGCCTGCTTGTATAAAATAGTTCTTAAAATCTTCAGCCGTATATGCTTCAGGAAAAGACATACCCTTCTTTTTTGCAAGTTTTTTAGATCCAGCAACGATACTTTGATAAGAACCTTCGTTTTGATAAAATTCTGTTACTTTATTGTTTCCTTCTTCGGCAATCGATTCTGCAGCTCCAGAAATACCCTCATTATAAAATTTCCTTATTTTTTCATTCTCAGCTTCTTTATCTGCCGCATCTGCGATATCCTGCGCAGCTTGTTTCGCGCTTTCCCCAAGCTTACTAGCAGAAGCAGAAAGCGTTTCTACGTTTTTCGCAGCTGAGACGGCTTCATCACCAAGGCCCGAGAAAGCCGCTAAAGTATCTACTAAATATCCATACTCTGATTTTTCTTCATTCGAAAGCTGATCTTTGCTGGCAAGTTCTCTCAATCTTGAAGCATTTTTCAAACGTTCGTTATATACCGAAGAAACACTTTCTACTTTTTGATCATACTTTTCAGTAGCAGTACGCGTATCTTGCTTTCCATTAAAATATGCCGTACCAACACCTACTGCCGCAAGGCCCAATCCGCCTAGTGCCAATACAGGGTTTGCAGTTGCAATACCCATTTTCATCATCGTTATTCCGGCAAGTGCTTCAATCAGCGGAATAGCTGCGGTTGCAGCGCCGCCAAACCCTTTTGCTAGGTTGTTCAATCCATCAATGATAGTTGTAATTCCATCAAAAAATCTTTCTATCGCGCCGTTCTCTGTCAACGTATTAATCAGATCATCAAAAGCATTTTTTACATTCGTGATGCCGGCAGCCAAAGACTTTTCATAAATATCGAACTTCTTATCGACTGTCCCTTCGGAGCCTTCAAGCAGCTCCATGTACCTGTCAATGTCGCCTTCAGACATGCCCTGCATGATCGCAGAGAAATTTGAATACTGTCTGCCGGCAATGTTTGTAGAAAGCTGTTGTTTAGCCGCGTCGGACATGCTGTCCCAATTTTGAGACAGATCATACAGAATATCAAACGTTGATCTCTTCTTGCCGTCTCTGTAAACGTCGACGCCGTTTGCTTCGATCAGTTTTGCAATAGAAGAACCTGAAACAGCATTACCGTTCTCGTCATAAACAAGTTCTCCGGTGCCAACCTTATTCATTCTCTGCATGATTGTAGAGAGCGTTCGGCCGGCAATATTACCGCCTACCTGGGTAGTAGACGTAATGGCTGTCAACATGGCCGCTAATTGACCGAAAGACGTACCATCGGCCGCTGCAGCAGCGCCGGACTTTTCGACGCCTTTTTCAATCTCGGCCGCATTGGTAGCCGCACTGTCGCCAAGGATGGTAACGATATCAGCCGCTTCTCCGGCGCTGTTTACCAGACCGGTGTTCATAGCAACGGTAACCAGCTTTGTTGCGGCGTCTACTTTAGTCCCGGAAACTTTTGAGAATTTCGAAATGGTTTCAAGTCTCTCATCTACTTCTTCATCGCTCAGGCCTTGTCTGTACAGGGCTGTTGCAGTGGACGAGATTTCGGCAACAGAGATCTTCAGCTCTTTCGCCTTGCTGATCAGAGTCGTTCCAAGTTGAGACATCTGATCGTCAGACTTCATGGTGATCATTTGGATCTGCGTTAAGGCCGTGTCAAACTGTTTTACGAACTGAGTAATTTCTCTTGTAGCATTCATAAACAGCCGTCTGCCAAGTCGCGACGCTACGTTAGAAATAGCAGTTCCAAGGCCGTTAAAAGCTGCAGTAGCAGCGCCAAGCGGACCGCTTGACTTGTTTATTTCCTCTGTTACAGCATTGTATTTAGCCTGCAGACCTGATTGGTTTGCCACCGCTTCTTTATATTCCTGTTCTCTCTGAGCTTTTTCTTCGGCGCTTGCGTTTTTCCAGGCCGTTCTTTTTGCTTCAACGTTTCTGCCAGCCTGACCCATGCTTGTTTTAAGAGATTCCTGTTGCGACGCCAACGACTCGTTACGGGATTGCCATTCGAGCATCGATCTCGTTATAGCATCTCGGCCGATCCACTGCGCCCGCTTGTTTCTGTGATACTGATCATACTGCAGTTGCATATTTTTAACAGCCAGAGCGCTGTTTTCATCTATTGCAGTAATTCTATTTTCTCCAAGTGTCGCATTCAGGTTTTCGGCATTGATTTGTCGCTCAGCAAAATAATTAGCATACGCGCCTATAGTCGCTTCTCTTGCTTCTTTGGTGTCAACACGTTTTTTCAGTTTTTCAAAAGCGTCGAGTTCGCTCGCACTCCACGTTTCATTCCTTGTTTTTGCATCAGTCTTCGCAAGCTCTTCGTAATATTTTCTTTCTTCCTGCACACGGTTGTATGCGGCCGCCTTTGCATTCTCCTGAATTTGACCAACTCTGCTTTCGGATATTTTATCGGTCTCTTGCCAGTTGCGGTCGAACTTAAATGGAGTAGGAGCCGGTTTCTCGGTTGTCTGGCCGGCAGCTTCATTGTTGGACGCATCAGTTCCGGTAGGTGCATTAGCGCCGGCTTGCGGCTGCTGCATCGGAGCGGCACTCGTGGGCGGTTGTTGCGACGGAGCAGATCCTACCTGAATAACCTGTGGAGTTGGAGCTTCATCAGGCTTCGGCGTTTTAATTCTTTGAATAGTGCCATCTGGCCCAAACACATATTGATCTAGACCGGAGCCAAGTCTTATCGCCGCTCTAATATCGTCTCTTTGTCCTGCCTTTGTCGCATGCGAACCTTGGAGAGCTGCCATACTTATAGGTCTTAAAGCCGCATCCCTTGCGACTCTATGAACTTTTTCTTCTTCGGCTGCTCTTTGCGCCTTGGCCGCTTTCTCTGCTTCGGCGATCGCGGATTCCTGTTGGTTAAACGCCTGTTCTGTTTTAGTAAAAGACTCAGCTGCTTTTTTAGCATCATCAGTCTTTTGTGTTGCTGTTGCTGCACTTTGATCTGCTACTTGTTTCAAGGCCGTTAACTGATCGTTTTCTGCCTTTGTTTTATCAGCATCTTCCGTTATCAGCGTCTGCGTTGCGGTAGCGGCATTTTGAGCGACCGTCTGCGCAGCGGTCAGAGCGTCGGCATTGCTAGCCTGTTTTTGCGCAAGTTCTTTCTCCCTATCTGTTTGTTCTTTAGCGGAGTTATTTGCTCTAATAATTGATTTTTCCTGATTTTTAAATGCTTTAAATGTTTCTGTGTAGGTTCTTGTCGCGCTTTTTGCATCTTTGTCTTTTTGAGTTGCGTCCGCCGCGGCTTGCTCAGACGATGTCTTGAGAGAAGCCAGCATTGCGCTTTCAGCTTTATTCTTTTCAGCGTCGTCTTGTTTGAGTCTTTCGGCTTCAGCCGCAGCCTTTTCCGCTGCGTCAGCCGCGCTTTGAGCTTGTTCTAAAGCTTCAGCATTGCCGGCTTTTCTTTCGGCAAGCTGCCCAGCCTGCTTTGTTAAATCTTCTTTTTCTCTGTCTAATCTATCTACTTCTTGTTGCGGACTTTCAATATCTTTTCTTATCGCCGCCAACTGACTTTCCTTTTCTGTTACATCTCTATTTCGAATGGCAGCTCCTTCATACTTTTTTATCTTATCTCTTTCAGGCCAATAAGTAGCCCATGTGGCATCATCAAGCGCTTTTGCTCTACGTTTATTTTCTTCTTCAATTGGAGCAATTTTTTCTCTGTAAGCGGCATCTTTTTCGACTGCCGCGTCACGCCTTGTTTGCAAGGCTTCTAAATCTTTTGCTTTTGCTTCACGCTCTTCTGTTAAAATGCTTTCTTTGTTGTCTCTGACATAATCTCGTATTTCAGCTTGTTCTTTATTGTATCTGAACTCTTCTGCATGAAGTTCTGATCGCATATCTTCTTGGATTTTATCAAATTGCTTACCTTTTGAAGGACCAAAAATGCCTAGAGCTGGAGCTTTTATACCTTTTATTCTTTCAGTAGCTTTTGCCTTAATCTGCGAAACTCTTTTCTCGTGCTCTGAATGTGCGTCACCCAATCTTCTGCTTAAAACAGACTTTAATAATTCATCATCTGTAAGCGATTCTCTCATCTCGCTGAGCTGTCTGTCGCCGTTATTTACAAGATCCATTTCTTCTTCTGTCGGCTTCATTCGCTCTATTTCTTCTGGGACGCCAATTTGCTGGTACAGCTCAGGATGAGATTGCAGCAAGTCAGATCGAATTCTTGCTCTCATATCACCTTCGGTTAATCCGAGATATTTAGGTATTTCACCTGTAAAACCGTTTTTACCAGCCAATTCTGCTATTTCGCTTTGTAAATCAGCTTCTTGCTTTTGAAGATTGGTTAATCTTTCTCTTGCTGGATGGGCTTCATTGGTTTGAATTCTTTCGTTTAACGCTTTTTCTTCTGCTTGAATCGCATCTCGTTCAGCTATGAGCCGTTGAACTTCGGCGTTAGCATTTGTACTGTTGGCTGCTTTTTGCTCTTGTTCGCTTATTGCCGCAGCTCTTGTCGCTTGATTCTGTGCAACAGTTTCTTGATAGCCAGTATATGCTTGTGAAGCCTGCGTAGCAGTTTCTTGAGCGCTTATTGCATTAGCCTGCGCTAGTTCCATATTGGCACGGGCTGCCTGCACTTGCTCTGGAGTGATGGTTCTTTCAAGAGCTGAAGTCCCGGATCTGGATCTTAAAGCGTCGGACTCTTTTTGTATTCTGTTTCTTTCCTCTGTCAGTCGTTTTACTTCGGCGTCAGCATTATCCGTAGCTTCCTGCTGCTTTTGAATCTCATCAGCTCTGTTTTTCTGAGCTTCTGTGGCTGTTTTTTGATATGTTGAATATTCGTTTTGAGCTCTTTGGGATTCTTTTTCAGCAGTTTCAGCTTTTGTTCTGGCTTGCTCCATTGCTGTACGAGCCGAATCTACTTGTTCTTGAGTAAGTACACGTTCTGGTATTTTTACTTGCTCAGGGGCGGGCTGGCCTGCAAAAACAGTCGGTTCATACGGCGTTCTGTTAGCCGCAGAAGTTTGAATGACAACAGGCTGCCGCGTCTGCATGGCAGTTGGTGCAGGAGCTGGCTCAGGCTGAGCTTGCGGTGCCGGAACCGGTTCGGCCGGAGTTTGTACAGCAGGAGTTGGTACAGCAGGAGTCGGTGCAGCGTGAATTCGATCTAGCGTTTGCTGAAGTGTCTCTTCTCCTGATTCAGATCTACGACGATCGATCTCATCCATAAGGCTGTTGTACGACATGGCTCTTGCCATGCTGGGAAGATAAGAAAGAGAGTCTCTTCCCATAACATCGCCAGCTAAAAATGTTTCCAGATCAGAAATGCCGGTGTTTCTAGCTTCTTTTAACAATTGAAGATTTCTGATCTGCTGTAAAATATTCCTATCATTGCTTTCTGTTGCAGATGACATAAGCGCATCAATGTCAGCGACTGATGCTGCTGCATAATCAATATTGTTTTTCTTTAAGAAATTATTAGACAGTCTCTTTCGATAAGTTTCGATATTTTCATCAGCTTCGCCGATGTCCATCTTATAAGCCAGTATTTTATTATTAATCTTCGATCTTTTATCTGCTTCACTTCTTCTTGCGATTTCTTCTGGAGACAGATCTCGTCCAATTAGCTTATCTACTTCTTGAGAGATGTTGTTTCTATCGTCTTCATATATTCTTGAAATTAAATCTGCTTCAGTTGCTCTTAACTTATCAATTCTTGGTTGAGCCGACGCATATAATCCTGCATCCGCCATAAAACTGTCAATATCTATTGCATTATCGCCTTTGAAATATACAGATGTTGCATCAGCTGTTTCAAGGCTTCCCATAAACTTTTCTCTTGCTTCGCGTGCTGCCCTTTCTTCTGGCGTATTTTGTCCGTACGTTTCTTCAAGCCTTAATTGTAAACGACCTGCTTCTTGCCATAAATCTTCTGCATTGCTAATTTTAAAAAACGAATCCTTATAAGGATTTTTTAAACTTTGTCTGGTTCCAGCCGCTTGGTTCGCTTGTGCAACAACTCTTTGAACTTGATCGAATGTGCTGTTCTTCGACGAGCCCGTTAAAGCTCTTCTCATGCTTGCTTCAGCCATCTGTGGGTCAAGAACAGACGCTTGGCGTACAATCGCATCCAACGCTTCTTTCTGTCTGTTACGATCTCCTACATACTGTCCGAGATCTCTGACCGCGTACGGCAACGCGTCTTCGTAAACAGCCATCATGGTTGTAATCAGATCTTTATCATCAAGCAAAGACATGTCTTCATACAGCGCGTCAAACATGCTGAAGTTATCAGCGTCCGTTCTTGCTGTTTTACGGTATTTACCACCCACGCTTCTGATCTTTTCTGTTAATTCTGAGAGTTTTGTTCTGTCGCCAGCTTGCTTTGCGACCAGATAATTCCACTCCTGCTGGTGACCTTCAATCCATTTCTTACCGCTGAAACTTTCATTATCACCAGTATTCGCTTTTTTAAAGTCATCTATGTTTTTACGCAGCTCACCATATGTTCCGATATTATCGGCATAATATCTTAAAGCGTCTGCAACTTGCTCGTCTTCAGATACAATACCGTGTTCTAGCATCCAGTTCAGACCTTCAAAAAGAGGGTTTTCTTTAGAAAGATCACCGTCATTTCTAGCTTTTATAAATCTTTCACGTGCTTCTTTAATAGATCCAAGAATCCTTCTTTCTGAATCGTCATTCAGGTTGTGCTCAATCGTCCCCCCGTCGTCTGCATAACCGACACCGACAACCTTCTTTAGACGGAAATCGCCGCTGTCGGTTCTAAACTTAAGCCAACGCCGCTCCTCTTGCGTTAAACCGGACAGTGCGTCTTCTCTTTTCTTTGCTTCATCTGTTTCTTTTGAGTTCTTTATATTTTCCTGATATTTCTCGTACGCTTTTTGACTTTCATCTTTGGCCATCTTGGAGTAATTCGTCATCTGAAATATACTCTGTTTAGCGCCGTGCTCACCGGGCTTCCAGTCGTACATTACAAGATCACCGTTTTCCTCTTCCCAGATCAGGTCGGGACGGAAAGAAGACATGTCTCCAGGGTTGCCTGTTGGATCTTGAACCCTTGTTCCGTTCGCTCCGTAGGCGGATATAACTCCTTTTGTTTTGTCGTATATTTGATTTTCGGACTCAAACAGACGACCGCGGCC
>Ga0310691_10002922_pt1 | contig 21435 bp, 9 predicted proteins | sample 176DNAGHGlowgp2_FD_203887 | JGI IMG/M metagenome (GOLD analysis project Ga0310691, IMG submission 203887) | Sheep rumen microbial communities from Palmerston North, Manawatu-Wanganui, New Zealand - 1766 DNA GHGlow gp2 (v2) (version 2) | ecosystem: Host-associated > Mammals > Digestive system >...
GTTTTTTCCAGTGGTATGATTCATTTCAACATGGATCTTGAAGTTCGCGTTGTCGATCTTGACGAATTCAAACTGGTTGCAAAGGACGCAATCAGTACAGTCGGTCATGAGGATACTGCCAATCTCTTGGCAAATATCCTTGAACGTCCTGTCGAATTCAATCGTGTTTCGACGAAGCTTGAACCTGGCGATATCGTCTGCGTGGCCCAGTACGATGGTCCTCGTCTTCCGTTGGGAGCAACCAGTCTCCCTGAGGGAGCTGGATTCCGCTGGATGATCTTTCGTGTTCGCTAATTAAGTAACTACAAATAAGAGATGTAAAACTATGAACCATCTCTTATTTTTTGTCTATCATATATTTTTAAGTATATATTTCGACAGTGATGTTAACTATTAACCATTTACTTTAGGAGGTCATTATGACTGACAAAGAACAACAAGAAATTCATGAAGACATTCTTCTTGAACTTGGCATGAAATTAAACTAAACCAGCAACAAACAATTTAATAGGAGTGTAATCATGAACAACAATCCTACACTGACCGAAGCAATCTCGGAATTTAAAGAGGCAATCAAGCAGATCACTTTTAAAGAATTCTGCCAAGTTGTTCTCAATGTTCGGTTCTGGACTGAATTGCTGCCGAATCATATTCTGGCAACAGTAAGTCCGAATCATCCCGCAGCGATCATGGCATTTGTCATCGTATTCACAAGATGTAAGCTCCAGCATATGCATATGCTGTCGAGGGTCGTGAAGTAAGATCACTAGGCGCTTAGCGCCTAGTGATCTCATTTATTTTTTATTCAAAATATTCTTTTAGAATATCTTGCTCAACTTTCTCTAAACATCTATTAGCAATACCTGTTAATACAGGACTATTAATAAGACGTTTACAAATACCAACAGCACTAAAGAGAGCATCACAGTGGACACTACCATCTTCTGACATCCAACCGTCAGGTTCAATAGCAGAGCAAACAGATTTAAGACTGCTATCAAATTCGATTTTGTCGCCACCTGAGCAACTGGCTTCTTGTTGAATATAGAATCTGATAATTAATGTATCTTCTTCAATAACAACTTTACCAATACGAGTGGATTGTGTTACACTAGTGGATGGATAGAAGTCTTTTCCTGTATCAGTGCCTTTTGCTGATTGATATTTCAATGCTTTAATATGATTAATATGATTAACCAATTTCTTAGCAGATTCAGACATATCATTTGTTGAACCCATGTAATAAGCATCAATTCTTACGACTTTTCCAGTAAACTTAGCCTTTGGTGTTTGTCTATTAACATCGCCAAGTAATACTGCTGTTTCTTCATCAATTTTACCAAACATATCATCTGTTAGTTCTGATTGATCAAATATCATAAGAGGATCTGTGTTATTTACATGTGTATCAATATCAGCAAATTTATGGACATTAGTTTTCTTTGTGATTACAATATCTCTTAAATGTACAGGATTGAATTCAAGCTTATCAGCTAAGTTACCAGAAATAATATCAGCATCTTCGACTGTAAAACTATTATCAATGATAGCTACATTTGCTAAGGTACCAAACATTAAATCTACTTGCTTGTTTGTAGGATCCGCATGGAAGAATTTATCGTTGTAGAGAATTACATCTCCACGTTTAACTTTATCTCCTTCTTTGAATCCATTAATCACAATGTTCTGTGTACACCAGAATCCACCACCACCATTGTTGGTATACATATCACCATATTCAACTGCAACCTTTTTATTTTGCTTTGTATAAGACACAGTTAGAACATGAGAATCTTCATTAATAGATTCTATCACGCCATCATCTTCAGCAACATAAGTAAACGGTAATTTACAACGATGTGCAACTACACGTTCATATCCTGTTCTGACACGAGGTAATGACATTTCCTTTGTAGGAACGTAGTGGGACATGTGGATATTTAAGAATGAAATACGTTTACTATCATCTTGAATAACACAAGGACCTAATAATGAAGTACAAGTAAGAATTTCACTCGGTTCAAGATCTGAAACTTTCTTACTAATTGTTAAACCTCTGATATTATCAATGGTTGGATTACTTGACATATTGCCAGCATAACCAGTTTTGCCATTATCAACAGAAGCTTCACCAACTACGCCAATACCATCAGTAGGCCACTGACGATCTTCGATCATGAATGTATCTGTGGATGTTCTACCACCAGTACCGCCATGACCATATTCTTCACGATATTTGATATCATTAATAGGATTAATCTGATCAATATTCTCAATCAACTGATCATTCATAATCATATTCGTGATTTCGAAGTTTTTGATTGAGAAGCTATTTGACATACCAATTGTTTTATAACGATAAGAACTATACAAATTGGATAATGTACGATAAACAGCTGTGTTAATACGTTCATAGCTTCTGAATCTATGATTCGTAGAAGCAGAAACAGGAGGACAGTCTTCCGTTGTTAAAAGTGCTGTAGCACGAATCAAAAGATCGCGTGCTTCAACAGGTTCACCCATACGGAATAGAACATCACGTGTAATAGGATCTACAAACATATCAAAGAAATTGTCAATAGCTTTTAAGTTGTGTACTGACATTTTCTTAGATTGCAATAAATCGTAATACACATCTTTACTATCCATTTCATCCATTTCTATCTTGGATAAATCATAATTATTTAATCCTGCAAACAGTAAGCTGAAGCAGAGTGGAGCTCTTGGTAAAACAAGAATTTTATCTTTGAATTTGATCACAACATCAGATTGTCTTCTTGGATAAGCACCACGCTTTTCATAAATAGCATATTTACATTTTGTATAGTTAAGCATATAGCTTAATCCATAGCGATAGCATAATGCAAAGATAGTAGGAACTTTCTTGGAAAGAAGTTTAAACTCAGTCCATTCAGATAAGTGGTTAATACTAACTCCACACAATTCACAAAGTAAATCAATGAATGTTGAACCACCTTGTCTTACATTATTACTACTATCGTAAATAACAGTAGATCCGTCTAATTTCATAAATACATAGGTTGGATTATTCGGATCAGACATTCCAACTAGATAACCTTTGATTTCATTTGCTGTATCAACTGCGTCTTTAATCTGTTCTTTACTAAATCCATTTTGAGTAAAATACTCAACTAATAAAGAACTATCATTAAAGAAGAAATACCATTTATCTTTTGGATTTGTGGTATCTGATACAATCATAGAAGTATATTTCTTTCCAACAGCAGTAAACTCATACGGATAAATAAACTCTTGTAATTTAGCTGAACCAAATTGAACTTGAATCAATTTATCTGCTACTTCAATAATTTTATCCAGATAGTTAATGAAGCTATGAGCTACGGTCATAACACGTTCAACTAAGTATTTGCCATAGTCAGATGTTAAAGTAACACGTGTTGGACTTACTTTACAAATAGGAACAGAAATACGCTGTTTCTTCAAAACTTTCCAACCACCATTGATTTTACAATATCCTCTATTATCTACTTTAGGAACTGTAAATCTAACTGTATGGCTTTTATGATTGATATCTTCATACGTTGCTTTTACTTCTAGCATATTGTTCATGGAGTCTGAGACATCGTTAATTTTCAGATCCTTTAAGAACATACCAACTTTATTAAATGCAGTAAGTTCGAGAACTAAATCACGTAAGAAGAATTTATTCATATATTCTGTATCAAAGTTTGCTACAGAAGATTTCAACATAGAGGGATCAGGAACTTGATCTTTTAAGAAATCAAGAGAACTAGATGATACAGTATCATTTGGTGATTCATTTAACAGTTCATCAACTGTAATGCTTTTACCATTATGATTTACTATGATATCATGGTAAGCTTGAGATACTTTAACAGCATGATCGAATTGAGCTTGTGTTAGTTCAGAATGCTGTTCAATAACTGCATACGCTTTTGCATCAATATCATCTGTTGTTCCAGCATCGAATTTCTTTCTGGTAGATTCATCTACAGCTTTAGTATAAGCAGGAGCATTAACTAATCTAGAATTGTTGTTAACCATTCTAGGTTGAATCGTAGTATACTCTTCTTTAATTTCATCTTTGATTTCAGGGAACTCTGGTTCTTCAGGTTCTTCTGATTCTGTGATCTGTTTTGTTGGTTCTACTGATTTTTTAACTGCTGTCTGAATTATTTTCTTTTCTTCTTTAGGCTCTGCTTTTGTAACTAATTTTGCTTCAGATTTGGCTTTGCTTGCTTGTAATTCTTTTAAAACCTTCTGTGCAGATGCTAAGAATTTATCTCTAGACATTTGCTCAGCTTGCAGTAAATCGTTTGCGTGATTTTCTGATAAAATACGTTTATAACGATTTACAAACTGATCATGATATCTTGCTTGTGAAACAGCATTTAATCTTTTAGCATTTTGAATTTGTTTACCTTCGGAATCTTTAATTTCTGCTTTAGGACGCTCTACAACTTCTTCAGGAGTTACCTTACCTTCTAGTTTCTCTTTAGGAGTAATGGTAGGCATTCCTGTAAACTTTGTTACTTTAGCATCGTTATTTGTAAGAGCAGAAATTTCTTCTGGTAACTCTTCTTTATTAACTATATCTTCTGATACTTTAGTTTCATCGATTTTAAGATCGGTTTCAATCACAGGTTCTACTGCACCAAAGTCAGTATAACTTACTTCTTGGCCATCTTCTTCTGATAAAGTATTTAGAAGTTTGATTGTTTTTATCATTACAAAATCTTTTGTACCTTGGTTAAATGCCATGAGTTCATCTAACTTGATAGCAACAAATTTTGTTTTGGTATAAAGAATAAAAATCACATTCTCTCTTATATTCTTAGGTATTGATAAGAATATAGAAGGCGTGTTAGTATGAATACATCCTAATAAATTCATACAGAAAAGATACCATGGATCAGTAGGAGCCTTAATGGTAGCTTTTGTATATGCCTTAAAAGATGGAATGTATTTATCACGCTGATATTGATTAGATCCAACTGGGATAGGAATAACATGTTTCACATTTGGAAGCTTAGAAATCGTATTAATGATTGATGTAAAGACCAAATTAAAACGACGTACATCTTTCATAACACCAAATAATCTAGCACGATATAAAGAATGATAAGAAATAACAGCTTGTGAATTAAGATTTTTTGGAAGAGCTGTAATATCTTCCCATGGTCTAATATAAGTCTGTGTTTTCTTACGATAGTTTAATAACGTTGCTATCACTCCTTTAGGAGGATATACTGGATTTTCTGGTTGTGGTAATACACCATTCACTGGTTGAGTGATATGATGCATAAATTTTATTTTTGGATTTTTAGTTAAAAACAGATTGTCTAACTCAGGAACAAAGACAATCGGTTTATTCATCATAAAGTTGTCGTTAATTAAATGCAATATGCATTGACGAGGTAACTCATTCAGTCTACTCATTTCTCTTATTTTATTAAAATCTCCGAGACGTCTTAAAACAAATTCTCGATAGAATCTTGGATATAAGAGGAGTTCAGTAGAATAATCTTGGATATGATCCATTTTAAAGACCTCCTTAGGTGAAATTTCATACAATGCTTTGCCGATTGTGTTAATTTTTTGTAGTATACTTCATACTGTACTTGTACTAACACATTACTTCATTAATGTGTTTCTCTCCATACACGAAAGACCTAAGATGTAAATTTGTCACCTCATAATTACATCTTAGGTCTGCTTTTCTTTTTTCTTTTAAGAGGTAAATATGGTACAACTTACATTATACAATTCAACTACACATGAAAATATAGTTATAGATGTTCCTGAATCTATTGCTAATGATTTAGAAAACACAATTATAATTAATGGTTTTGAAACATTTAATCTTGTGAATACAATTCCTGAAAATATAAAAGCATTAAGGGATTATGAACAAGAATTTGAAGAAAAAGAATTTGATACACTTTACGATAGCTGGTTTTTAAAACCAGCTTCGTTTAGTGATATTGCTTCAAACTTTGAAAAAAGTTTTAATGAATATTTTACAGGATGCATTAAAGAGAAATATCCTAATTTAGATAAGCTTAGTGATAAGCAAAAAGAGTCTGTGCTTATTGCGTTACGTACTAGATTTATGGTTTATATGTTCAATAAGCAATATGAAAATGAGCATAAAGAAGATAAAATAGAAGAAGTGTCTTGCTTTGGAGAAGATTATGCTCATCGTATTATTACATTATTTAAAGAGTTGTCTCTTGATGATGCTGAAAGTATTTTGAATTTTTCTACTAACCTTGAAAAAATCGAACAAAGTATGCTCAATGATACACGTCGTAGAGCTGGATTTGATGCTATGATGCTAGGCCTTAGTACAGCAATTCAAGATATTGCTTCTGTATTTATTAACGACCCAAATGCTGAAAATATCAATTTAATTGAAGCTTTTAAGAACTCTTCTAATAGTAAAGATAAAGATACAGTTAAAAGTAAATTAGAAAAGGTAATTAATAACTCAGTAGATTATTATCAAAAGTATTTACAGAATCTTAAGAATTCTATTTCTGTAATTAATAAAGTTGATAGTAATAAATCTATAGCTTACCTCAAAGTTGCCCATAAATTAATTTCCTGTTTTGTATCAGATACTCGTTCTATTGTTGCAGAACTTAGTAATCTTAAAGAGAACACTCATGTAGATGATTTAATAAAGAATAAAACGGAGAATTACAAAAAGGTTGTTAATAGTTTTAATTATTCTCTTGATCTTTTAATGACAGCTTTTGATCATGAAAATGTTAAAGAAGATGAATATGGTAAAAAAGTTGTCTCTGCTTGGAAACTGTATGAGAAAGAAAAATCTTCTGATAGTAACACCTGGTATGTTACATTAGCTAACGACTATGTGGCTGCATGGGAAGATTTGTTTGGATGTTTAAAATCGTTATAATTATTCTGAAATTCTTTTTCTATATATATTACTACTATATGTCATGTAAACGATTTAGAGTAAGTATTCACAAACATTCATCAATAGAAGGAGAGTATCCACATGCAATTTAAATTGCAAATCAATCCTGATGGTATGCGTTATGCTGTGTTGGAAGACACAGAATATTTACCATTGCCCAACAGAGAGCACACAAAACCGTTGTATCAGTTTCCAATTAAATCTTATTCGAAACTGAAAATGAAAATTGGTGATGAAATTTCTGATGAAAATTCTGGATGGATTTCAATATTCGGATATGTCAATGTATTCTTTAGTACATTGACAGAAGACGAACAACTTAAAGTTGCTCTCACATATGGCCTTATACATATGGATTGTGATAACTATTGCAAGCAAAACAATATTTATCAAACAAGTGCATTGATTGCAAAAATATCTGACCGTCTCTTGCTATTAGATAAAGAAATTGATCTTGTAAGAAAAATGTATCGGTTTGTGGTTGATTCTGATACAATCAAAATTGGTGTTATGGAAAATGCAGGTTCTCGTCCTCAGGATAGTAAAGAACTTACGTTCCATGATGATGAGGTTATGCTCGTTGCTACATTAGCAATGCTGTGTAAAGCATTTTGCCCAATTTTTGGATTACTGATTAATATTCTTACATCTAGTCTTTCTCCAACATTACAGGATGTGCATTGTAGTGGTATTTTCACAGGTATCATCAATGCTCATGATAGTGAATTTGAACCTATCTTGAACTTGAAATCTGTAACAGAAAAACTTAAGCACTATATTGAACATCAGGCAGCACAGATTTGCAGAAACGATATTGATAGTAGTATCGTAGCTGGATATGACGTGCATAGTCTTGCATATTCTTTATATTGTAAACTTCTTGTACGTAAGCTTGTTGGTATTAGTTTAGCTAATAGAGAATCCAACATTATGGCATTCATTGTTGTTTATGTTCGTAATTGTACGAGACAAACAATTAGTGGGACAAAGAGCAAGAATCCGACAATGCTAAGAGAAGACAAAGAAACTGAATCAGAAGATGGTAATACTGCTAGACTTGAAACTGACAGTATGACATCTACGAAAACAGCTGATATTACTGATCTAGTAACAGCATTTGTTGATCCTGCAGTAAACAGGGTTATGACTACTTATGACATTACACAAGAAGAAATCAAAATGTGTTTGGATTGGTATCAGACACATCCGATTGTACCTAACTGTATCAATAAGCAATTGAACAGTTTGCAGTATGGTCAGGATTTTGGTGGAAGTCTTGGTATCCAAATGTTAGTTCGTCCTGAGTTCAGTTTAATTACTGTATTGCTTCAGTTGGTTATGATGAAGCAGGCTGAAACACTGAGAGAAGATGAAAAGAAAACCTTTGGTACTCTCGTACATCTTCTAACTGCTCAACCAAGTATTAGTGTTACAATGTCTGGATTAAACGGAAATAATGTTTGGTTACAGACAGCTGGTTCTATACATTATCATAAATGTTTACAGAAATTCCAGAATTCAACAGTTGCAAACAAAAATAAAGCATGGGAAAACCATATCAAGAATCTCATTGAAGAGGTTACTGTGGAGCACTATGCTTATAATTCCGCACCTTATATTTATGAATGCTTAGGTCAGCAGATTATGAATGGTAAGGTGATTCCGATTGACGCAAGTGTCTTTAAGGCATATTGCTTCTATTATAACTGGGAACTTGAAAACAGAGAACAGCAGAGGCTTATCAGAGCATGATACTTGCTATTGTTCCATCACCTTTAAGATTCTCAGCAGGAACTGTGATGCATGGGGGCACGGGTAACACCGTGCTCCCAGATTATCTTTTAGGTACGAAGATACATCCTATCGTTTTATTAAACAAAACAATTGGTGATGAGTTTATTCTTCCTATAGATGGCTTTTACAAAGTCTATTCTGTAGAAGGAGGATTATTGCATGAATATTCCATGTATCGAATGAAGAATGCTGCTGGAGTATTTGTGTATATTCCTCTTAGTCTAAAACGATATTATCCTGCTGAACAGGAAAAGTGTAGTTATACCTATTTATATATAAAAGGAATTTCTACATTATTAGATTTGCTACGTGGTGTAAGAAACTACACTATTATTTCATTATATCAATTATTACAAATGGTCAGTGTGGATCAAGCAAATGTAATTTATCGAAATGGTATACCATATGACCCAATATCTATCTCGTTAGAAGATCCTGAAGTTATGGTAGATCTTTTAGCAGATATTGCTCAAACTGGATTATCATCACCAGCTGACACAAGAATGTGTATTGAGATGTCACTTCAAAATTGTCAGGATGGTGTTACATTATTAGACAAAATACCTGATGATTATATCTCTTGCTGTGCATGCTCTTATGCTCCATTTATTGAAGAGAGTGTTCTTTTAAGTAAAAGAGATATGGGTCAATGTACTTTGTATTCACAAGTTGCTCAAGATCAAATTAGCAATATGGTAGACAAAGATTTATTACCTCTTGATCTATCCACTGAAGTATTCAGTGGATTTGAATTCGAAAGAATTATAAGTCATTTATATTGTTTACCTTATACCAATGTAGTCTTGGAGATGAATGAATTTGGTAGTATAGAAAGATCTTATTTTTCTACCTTATTCAAAGATGATTGTGCTTCTAGACCAAGAGTACAGTTTTTAATTCCAAGAATTTTGTCAGATGCAATACATGTATATAACAATACACACATGATACGTGTGATACATGTTACTTTGTGTAAAACTTGGATTGATGAATTGTATTTTACAATGTATTATGCTGATGGAGGGCATCAGTGCTTCTATATGAATCTATGTGCTTATCATCTGTATACACCGTCTTTAATTCGATTACATCCCATCAAGTAAAACACTATATATTACTAAATATGGTTATACAACTTTATTTATAACATCACTATATCTTTTACAAGATAGGAGGTAATCATGTTACTTGATATTGTTCCATTACCAAATAGAACTTATGGTGGAAGTGATGTGTTTAGTACAAAGCTTCCACCTCCTGATGATAAAGAATATAATCACCAAATCGGTAGAACAATTCCTTTGAAATTGTTTCAGTCCAATAATGTAAAAAAGTATAAAGCGATTTGCGTTAACGGACAAACCATGGTTGAAAGAATTTTCTTAAGCTATGAAGAATTAACACTTGATAGTTATAAAGAAGGAATTGATATTTATCCGTTACAATGTAAGTGTTGGAATGTTAATTCGTATTGTACAATCAAATATAGAAATGGGATTTCAAACTTCATTTTCGAAAATGTGATGAACAAGAACAATCCGTTCTTAAATCATCAAGATATTGATTTCACGACGACGAATGATTTAAGATATTTAGAAATTCTTAATACTGTGATATCCTGTCCGGATTTTGATAAAACCAATATTAGTAGAAAATCTACAATAGACATAGCAAATATTTGGACAGATAAAGAAACTTGCATTTCTCTTGATAAATTAGGAAAGCCTGAGTTAATTGGGAGAGGATCTACCTTATTAAGTCAACTTGAAAGTGTAGAGCAAAATACTCATTTGTTTGATAACAATCCTATCGATGGTAATTGGTGTATGTATCGTTTGATCGAATACCTCAATTCTCTGCCGTATGGAAATGTTTCTGTTGATATTTATAGAGATAGCAAAACCGGAATTGATGCAGAATGTAGGTTTGAAGATGTCTTCAGCATTGCTAGTGATGATAATGATTTTGATGAAGTAACTTTAATTGATTATGTCAAAGATGTTGGCTTCACAAGATATATCGAAGAGCAGTGGACAGAACTTACAGTTGAAAAAACATGGTCTGAAGAGATTTTTATTGTACTTTATAAAGGTGATGAAATCATTCATGTTTCTTATATCGATCTAATACCCTTTATTCTGGGTACTATCAGATTATACTAAACCATAAGGAGTAGCCATGGCCGTAACCGTCATTGCTCAAGGAGCAAAAAATGCAGCACAACCTATTACTCAGCCAATAGGAAATACTGCAGCACCGTCAATTAATCAAAGTACGCTGAATGATTTTACAAGGGCAACAAGTCCTAATGAGATGTCATTTAGTAATGGTAGCGTTAAGCTATATATCTATTCACCAAAAGCTCTTCCTCATCAGGTTTTAAGAAGTTATACTTATCAGTTTACTCCAGATTTTATTGATGCTGTAACAAATAGAGGATATATGAATCTGGAACAAGCTGTTGGTGCAAATAGTCAAGTTCCAAATATCAATAAAACTATTTTACCAGATAGTGAAGGTAAAATGGTTGATTTGGCTAATTGGAATAATCTGTGGACATTCACTATGATTGTGGATGAAAGACAAACCAGTTATGCTAATATAACTCCTCCTCAGGTTAGATTGATTGCTTCTGGGTATTTCATGGATGAACCTGGTACTATTAGTATGGGAACATTTGTTCCTAATCCGAATGCAATTTTAGTATTTACTCATGTTACAAATATTGCAATTAGGCAAAATTCTCGTATACAGGGTGGTTCTCCTGATGGTATGTTTGTTGCTCCTAATACTTATGACTTTGCAGGAGAATCTGTTCCGATTTTCTATAACGACACAATGTATCTTGGAGCACCATCGGATATCTTAAAAGAATCCAGAGCATCACAAGCAAGTGGATTCAATTCATATGAAGGTCTGAACTTGTCTAACGTAAAAGAAGGACAAGGAATGAAAGCTATTAAAGTTGATTTAAAAGCACCCAGATTTCAGTTGAATGAAATTATGAGTGGTTTAGATAATGGTATCGATCAGGTGGAAGTAAGTACACCTGTGTTTGATACGCAAACTCCAAATGACGATTATATTGATCCTGTAACCAGAGCAATTGATGGTGCAGCCAATGCTATGCCTGGCAGTACATATATCAATTTCAATAGACATTTGGATGTAAGTCATCCGATCTCTCTTGGTGAGTTGATAAATGATTATCCTAATCTTAGTATTTTCCCGACTATGATTCGTCAAGATAACAATTATGGTTGGGATGTAGCACATCAGGTTGGAATGAATCAAGCAGGACATGTTGGTCCTATTATCACACCAAAGCAGGTATTTTCATCATTAGCATCTTCAGTGGTTCAATCCGTATGCTCTGTACTCGGTATTGCTACGGTAGCATTTAGTTATCGTTGGATTGATGGTGATGGATTTGTATCTGGGAAGCAAGAAGCATTCCAGATTTGTCAATTTGGTTTAATGGTGAATCGTACGAATCAGCAGGTTCTTGAAGCATATACACATAGATTAAAAATGTATCTCGATACACAATTATTTGGTGTGATCCATGATAATTGTGGAGATTTTGAAATCAATGTGATGTGTGATGCAGCAGGAACTGTTCTTGTAGATTTACATCTTTACTGTTTCCCTGATACGCAGGATGGATCGTATTTCCAAACTGATAGTAAGCTTGGCGGGATTCTTAATCCTGTTGTTTGTAATCAAGGTATTATTAACAATAATGTAAATCAGCTGTATAATGCTACGCAAACAATTTGTGGAAAAAACTTTGCTGATGCTATGTATAACAATCCTCAACCGTCATATACACAAGGAGCAATATGAACACATTAACAAATCAGGATGTACAAGATTTTATTGAACTTCTTGTAACATTTGGTGATGTCAACCGTCTCGGTTCTGATATGGTTATTCTCGATATTGATGGAAAACCACATATGATCCGTGATGGTGAAACTGATAAGCCTGTACAAATTCTTCATAACGGAATGATCAAAGATGAAAACAATTTCATCTTCAATCCGTTTAAGATGATTGATGGATTTAATCCAGCATTTAATTGGTTTTACAATTCTAGAATTCTGATTCTTTCTAATATTGTAAAACAGATTATTATCAAAGCTGTTGAGTTATCTGTTTCGAAAGAAACAGAAGATTATGATATTTTACAACTTCTGACAAATGTAAGTGAATCTTGTGATAAACTCACAATATCTGAACTCAGTGAAATTAATGGTGCTGATTATTTCAGAATCACTTATAACAAAAAGACAAAAGTTGCAGATGCTCAAACTCTCATCTTCAGTGATGAAATTGAAACAACTCACAAGTTTAGAAGAAAGACTTGGACAGCTGTTCGTAATCTGATGAGAAATCTGTTTAAGCTGAAAGATGATGAAACTTCTCTGAGTGCGTATAGTTATCATGCAACAATTCTCAGTATTCCTGAGTTGGATGCAAAACTGCATGTAATCTATAATGTTATCAGTGTTTTGGATCCTTGGGCTAAGCTTATTGGATATGATCTTCGTGTTGAAGATTTTAAGAAGCATCTTGAAAATCTTGAGTCATACGTTAGGATGTTTGCTTGGTTTACAGCAAAAGCTACTAGTAAGGATGAACCCAATGAACTTGTTGTTAGTAACAATGCTCCTACTGGACTTCCTGTTAGAAACGACATTAGTATTCCTGCTGTAATGCCTCAGGTAGCACCTGCAGTAGCTCCTGCTATGCCTCAGATGCCTACACCTATGCCGACACCTATGAATACTATTTCACCCATGTCTGTTCCTGCACCTAATTATGGAATGATGCCGATGGCTACACCACAGATGGTGAATCCATTCCAGCCAACAGTTCCTGCAATGCCGCAGATGCCTATGGCTGCTCCCATGATGTCTGTTCCTCCGGTAGCTCCACAGATGGTAAATCCGTTCCAACCGACAATGCCTGCACCTATGCCGACTATGTCGGTTCCCATGATGCCGGCACCACAATACACAGTGATGGGTCAGTATCAGACTCCTGCTTCTGCTATGACGCAAGCTCCAGCACCAATGCAGCAGCAACCTGTTATTAACATCAAATAATTAACTATCACTGACTCTGGTTATCCCAGAGTCAGTGATATTTCTTTTTTTGTGTCTTTATGCTATACAATAGAAGGATAGTATTATGAGTTTAGATACAATATTAGAAAAATTATCCGAATCTTATTTTAAAGATTTAACAAATCCTGTTGATAAGATTTATGTAGATATGGAATTGCTACAAGATTTTAAATTAGGTGCTCTTCTTAATACAGTTACTGTAAAAGAAGAAGTAGAATATATCGAAGCCTGTCTTCCTTTGTATAATACAAAATTTAATAATAGAACAGCTGAATATTTTCCTGTATTAAAAAAGACAGACGAAGAGTTATTAAATTTTGCAAAAGAAAACTCTGTTCGTACAGCACTTGCTGCACCATGGACTAGAATTTATGATAATCTTAATAGAATATTAAAGCATTTATATATTCGTCTGAAGCAAACAAATGATGTAGTAAAACCTATTACAGTTGTAATCAATTGTGTTGATATCACATATTCTATAAAGTTATTTGACATATGGGCAAAGGAGATGAAGAAGATTCATCCTTTTGTTGAATTTAAATTAGTTGGTTATCCAAGATATAAAGCTCCTTTAGACTTCTATACTGACTTTGATATGTTTTTCATTTATGACCATGAAACATTTTTTAATACAGAAGGTCTAGCTGCTGCTATTTCTCCAGGACAAAGAAAAGTTTTTAAAACAATATATTCACCTCCTTATATCAATGATAAATTAGGACTAGACCCTAGTGAATATCCACAAGCATTAGCCTCAGCAAAAGCTTTAGTAAATTTAATTTGTGATTTTTACTACATGCCTACAGGAATACAATTGCATAAACCTACAGTGGAGAAAATATATAATGGAAATAAATAATGATATAGTTCGCTTAAGCCTTTTTACAACTATTATGATACTACTTACAATTAGTGTATGCTATTTTTCTAATCAAAAACAAAAGGAAAACACTATGGGAAATTTTAAAGCAATAGAAATAAATGATATAAAAAATCCAAAGGTTATTTTAAAAGATGAAATATGCTATTTATATATGAACGAAGTAGCAAATAACATAAAAGTAATGGGAAAATTAGTAGCGCAAGATAATTCAACTGTTGATAATATCGTAATTATGGAAGGCGGAATATTAACTGTTAATTATAATTCCGTATGCAAAAATATCGTATTATATCCAAAAACTTCAATGCTGATTGAATTAAAATCAAGAAGCACTTATTATGAATTTAAAAATGATACTAAATTTATTATTATTGTTTCTGAATTAACTAATGAAATGAAAGATAAATATCTTGATAGAGACATGATTGAAATTCCTTGTACTATACAAGCAAAATTTAAACAATAATATGTTGTTAAAGAGAGTAGCCATTGTGGCTACTCTCTTAAGCTTTTTTCAGGCTTATCATGCTATGAAAAATAAAATATAATGATGGTAAAATAGGAGTATCTCTATGGCTATTAATAGAAATACGACATTTAATCCAGATGACATGAATTTCATGGATCGAGACTTTGGTGATTCTGATATGGATAACCAAGGTAAAGGTAGAGTAAGAAAAGCTATCAAACTTATTTTTGCTCCCATAAAAGGAATGGCAAAAGGATTTGTTGATAAAGCACTAGAAGACAATTTAAATAATTTAGAAAACGCTAAAGATCTTGCAAATGACTTCACAAGTGCTTTTGGAGAAGAATATGATAAATTTAAAAAAGATGCTAAGGAATTAGGATCTTCTGTTAAAGAACTTTTACCAAATTCTATCCGTAGTAAATTTAAAGGAGCATTCGAAGATGAAGAGTCATCTTCATCAGCTAGTGATTCTGCAGCAAATGAAATTCGCTCAGCTATGACTAGTATCTTTAGAAGAACTACTTCTCAGCAAGCTTCTATGACATCTGCTATAATGAAGTCAGCTGCTGCTGATCGTGCTGTAAGTCATGCATATATGAAATTAAATGCATCAGCACTATCTTCAGTTAATCAGAGTGCTGCTTCTATTGATTATTTTTTAAAGAATATTTATACAAAATATCTTGAAAAAGATATTGAATTAAAATATCGTAATTTACATGCTGTATCTGAAATTAAAGCTCATATTAATCATGTTGCAGAAGCCTTTAGAGAAAAAGGCTTAATTGGTGAAATTTTAGAAAATGTAAAATTACCAGATTCTTTGAAAGCTGAATCTGCTTTCAGAAATAAAAAATCTGATAAGCAGGGGATAAGCAAGTATGCTTTTAATTTACCAAAAAATATAGCTGAAAGCATTTTCGAAATGCCAAATATGCTTGTGAGTTTAGCACAGTTAGCTGCTCAGAGTGTTGTTGGCATGGATAGAAATGCCGAAACTATGCTTGAAAATGCTGGAAGATTTGCAGCTAAGAATTTAATTAAAGAAAAAAATCTACCAAAATTTGTACAAGATATTTTAAACAATAATAAAATAAAAAATTTTGGTCAGAAAATTAAAGATCGTGCTAAACTTTTAAATGATGATCTTGGTTTTGGTGTCAATAATTTTTCTACTCTTATTAACAGTTTTGGAAAGAAATTATCAAGAAGTGATAACTTTTTAGTTAGTATGCTTGGTGGAATGATACCACAGTTCCAAAGAGATACATCTTCTAAAAATAAAGCAGCTACAGAACCAGAAGGTCCTGCTACATTTGATAACATTACACGTGAGTCAATCATATCTGTTATTCCAAAACACTTAGAGCGCATTGGTGACAATATTGAGTCATTAGCAAAAGCTATGGGTGCTCAACCTCTAACAGATGATACAAAGAAAACGTATGATGTTACAACACGTAGTTTAATTTCTGTTAGTAAGCAAAAAGAAAAAACAAATGATTTTATTTACGGTGATGCTAAAAAACGTAGGGAAAGAGAAGAAGAATCTCTACAAGTCATCACTGATAATTTACGTGCAAATGGTGCTGATGATAGTGTATGGTCACAATTTGAAGACAAAAAAGTACAGCAAGCTATCACAACATTTTTTAACAGAAGTGCTGATAAGCATCAGAATATTGATGTTGCCTTATTATTAGATTTTATCAACAATGGTACAAAAGACTTCAATACGCAAGACTATATTGAAGAAGTATTTGGTAAAACTGATAAAAAGACAGCAAAGATAGCTGCTCAAATCATTTATTCATCTATTCTTTCAAGAGGTGCTGACGGAAAAAAATATGTTAGTAACTCTTTAAAACGTTCTATTACAAATCGTATCACAGATCTTGGCAAAGAAATTGATACGATGGACAAATACCGTAGATTGAAAGAGCAGCAAGGTGTTTATAATGAAGGCGATTACGACTATGATGAATTCGGAACAGCTACTTCTAAAGATGATGTTAGATATCAGAACATGCACGAGGAAGCTTCTGATCTTTTCATGAAAGATGCTCGTTATGGCGATATATCTACAAATGCTCAATCTATCCAAAAAAGAATGAATCGTTACGGAAAGATCCGTGATGGTCTATCAGAAAATCAGAGAAACCTAGCTGATAAAATGGCAGAGTCAGGTTTTGATAGTGGTATTCTAGGATTAGGTTCATTTACAGATAAAGTAGGAATGAAAGTAAAAGGTTTTGCTGAAACTATACAAAATAGAGTTTCATTCTTGAAGAAATTTGATTTAGTAGGAAAAACTACATCGTTATTTGGAAAAATAAGAAGCAAATTTACAAATTATGATAATACAATTTTTGTTACAAAATTAAGATTATTAAATAAAAATGAAGGCAAGTTCTATGTAGGCTATAAGAAAAAGGGAGAAAATGGAGCTTGTAACATAACTATTAAATTAGATAATATTAATATCGATGATGCACATATTGAGCCAGATGGTATTGGTAAATTTAAGCCAAACGATGTTTTGAAAAAAATCGATAAGTTACTGATTGAAGCGATTAAAAAAGATAGTACATTAAAAGAACAAAACATCGTTGATAATGATACAGAAGTAATTTGTGCTTACACTAGAAATTACTGGACTGAAGGTGTTTATTCTCAAGCAGAAGCAGAAGCAGAAAACGATTTTGATATTATGGATGATGAGGATTTTGATTCCGAATCAACTAGAAACAAAGCAACTGCTTCTAAAGACAATAAAGCAACTTCTGCTAATATCAGAACTAATAAATCACCATTAAGCATGATTCAAGAAGATGTTCATGCTTTAAGAGTTAAATTTGTTGGTGAAACGAGAGCTAAGGAAAATACAGATATCGTTGCTTCAGAACAAAAAACAGCAGATATCACTATTAGCAACAATTCTAAGGAAGATCAGAAGAAATATGAATTAATGAAGATTAATAATTCTTCTGATGAATCTGATGATAAAAGATCAGAAGAAGATATGGGTTCAACTTATAGAACTAGTGATGAAAGTTCTGAGTTAAGTCCCGTTTACAGTTTGATTAAAAATCAATATGATAGAACTAAGAATTTCTTAGGATTTGGAAAAAATGATGAAGCTCAACAGCAAGCAGAAAATTCAACTAAGCGAACTCTTCTTGGTAAAATCTTTGGTACCATTACTGGTGTATTTGGGTTATTTAAGAAGAAAAGCGCTACTGCTAATGAGTGGGCACAATCTGCTCTTAAAGCAGGTGTTAGTAAAGGCGAAGCTATCATGATTGGTCTTCTCGGCATGCTCACAAAAAAGCAAGCCGATAAAGATAAAACAGATAAAGAAGAAAATTCAACTATACAAACTCTTCTTGGTAAAATCTTTGGATTATTTAAGAAGAAGAGTGCCGCTGAAAAAAGTAAAGATGATGAGATCGCAGGACTTATAGAGACAGTAACTGATACAGCTGATAATGTTAAAAGTTTAACAGGTTTAAAAGATTTAACAAAATCAGCAAAAGTATTTAAGAATGCTAAGTTCTTAAGAAATCATCCGAGACTTTTAAAATTAGCACAATTTACTAAGAATAGTAAAGTTTTAACAAAACTTCCAGGTGTTGGTGGAAACGCACTGATAGCTCCTTTACTTGCTGGATTAGCAGTAGGTGGTATGGGTCTTGCTGGATCACGTTCATCTGGAGCAAGTAAAACAAGTTCTGCTATTTCTACAGGATTAGGTGCAGGAGCCGGAGCATTGTTATCTGCTGGTGGATTAGCTAGTAATCCTGTTGGTTGGGCTATGGCAGCAGGTTTAGCAGCAAATGCGATGAGAGAAGGTTGGAATGATAAGAAAACATTAAAAGGTTCTTGGAATTCTGAACTTACTGCAACAGATTCTCAAAAAGGTGCTACTGCTATTGGTAATCTTGCAAACTATTTAACATTTGGTTTATTAAACAAAACAGGTGCTAGAAAGTATGTAGATAGAGCTATTGATAAAACTGCTTTAGGTAGTATGATTGGCGGCATTGGTGGCCAGATTGCTGGCGTTGGTGATCTCTTTAGAGCATCAAACCGTGCAGAGATGGGCATGTCTGCACCGATGACTGAACTTGAATTGAAACGTGCAAGAGCTAAATTACAAACAGATATTAAACGTGGCGATCCAGAAGCTTCTGGAAAATTAAGTCAATTCGAAGCAGCTGTAAAAGCTAAGGATTGGTATACTGCTCGTAAAGTATCTGGTATTGTTGTAAATGCTTCACGTGAAAGAGAAGATGCTATTGGTAGAATCACAAAAGGATTCTTAAATGGCATTACTTTTGGTCTAGCAGATAAGCTAGCAGGTTCTGATCAAAATGCGCCAATGACACCTGATGAAATAAAGAAAGCTACAAAGAATTTACAAGATTATGCTAAGCGCCATCCTCAAACTGGTAAAAAACTATTGCTTGATTTTGAAGAAGCAGTTATGGGTGAACGTTGGGCTATTGCTCGTAAGATTTGTGGTAAAGAAAATCAAACTTGGCTTGAAAAGAAATTTGGTAAAGATGCTACTTGGATATCTGCATTATCACTTGTAGGACTTCTTTTCATGAATAATGAAAATGAGCCTATGTCTGAGAAAGAAATTAAAGATTTCCAAAACAAGTGTATGAAATATATTAAGAGCGGTAATCAAAATGCTCAGCAAATCTTAGATAGATTCAATGATGCTGTTCAACTTGGTAACTGGAAAGTAGCAAGAAAAATAGCAGGCAAAGAAACATCTTCTCTTTTTACAAAACTATTTAAACCTAATAGCACTATCAACAGATATGCTTCATTAGCTGGTTGGTTTATGTGGGATAGTAGCTCTGCTATGTCACAAAAAGAGATTGATGATTTCCATAAGAAAATGCAATATAGAATCAAAGAAGGTTACGCTGGTGCAAGAGAACAGCTTGATAGATTTGATAATGCTGTATTGACAAATAATTGGGAATTAGCTCGTGCTATTTCTGGAGATGAAGCACATAGTGTTGCTTATAAAGTTATTAAATCTTGGAACCATTTATGGCTTGGATTTAATAGCGATCCAATGACGGAAGCTGAGATTGAAAAATTCCGTGCTTCTATGAAACGTAAAATTGAATTAGGCGACAATACTGCCGCTAAGATACTTGATCGTTTTGAAGAAGCAGTTGGTAATCAGCAATGGGAAAAAGCACGTGAAATTTCTAAAATAGAAAAACATGGACTTGTTTACAATATTTGGAAATCTACGAAGAAAGTTACTGATTGGCTAACATGGGATTGGCTTATAGGAGATGATAGCAAAGCTCTTGATGAAGCGGATGTTGTCAAATTCAGAAATCGCATGCAAAAGCTTATTGATCAAGGTAATCCTGAAGCTAAACGTATCCTAGACCAGTTTGAAGATGCTATTCAAGATGGTAACTGGAAAAAAGCTAGAGCACTTATGGGAAAAGAAGATCTTGGTCATTACCGTAATTTTGCTAGATGGTTTACTAATCTTGATAATAATAAAGTTCATGAGTTAGATAATAAAGATAAAGATGCAAGCGATGCTGCAAAGCGTTATCGTTTTATCCTATCTAAGGTGGAAGAAGCTTTAACAAATAAAAAGTTAAGGCCATGGTGGTACAATCTGATAGAGTTACGTGACGACATGCGTAAAGCAGATCTACTAGAGCTTGATGATAAATTACTCAATAGTTTCGAAAAGAGACTTAATGATACTCTTAGATCAGCAGGTGTAGCAGTAGGTCCGTCTGATAAGTCAGATATCGAAGCGTATGATACTTTACATAGAGAAAAATTAAAAATGATTGAACGTAAACAGGCATTACTTTCTGAAATATCAGCTGCACAAGATCGTTGTAGTTGGCATGAAAGTTCAAAACGTAGTGAACTGAAACGTTTATTCCGTGAAGTTGACTTACTATCTCTTGAAGAATTAGATGATGAAGTTCTTGATGGTTATGATGAAGAACTTCGTATAATTGATAGTAAAGCTTTATCTACAAAAACGTATAGTGCTGAAGATCAGAAAAAGATGACAGAACGTCTTAAAAAGACAAATGCTCTTTTGAATGATATTGATCGTGCAAGAGATGAACTTGGTTTCTGGGATTCTGGTCCAAGAAGAAGACTAAACGAGCTTCAACAAGATATTGAAAGTACC
>Ga0310691_10002923_pt1 | contig 21429 bp, 46 predicted proteins | sample 176DNAGHGlowgp2_FD_203887 | JGI IMG/M metagenome (GOLD analysis project Ga0310691, IMG submission 203887) | Sheep rumen microbial communities from Palmerston North, Manawatu-Wanganui, New Zealand - 1766 DNA GHGlow gp2 (v2) (version 2) | ecosystem: Host-associated > Mammals > Digestive system >...
TTTTTGAAAAACACTTGACAAAATCCCGAATCTATGTTAGAATATAATTGTTCCGAGGGAGAGAGAAGCCACGGACGCCACGAGCGACAGGCACTCCTCCCAAGGACAACGAAAAAAAATTTCAAAAACCACTTGACATTATAAGCACAATGTGCTATAATGAATACACAACAGAGGAAGGAAAACCTCACAAACCAGAAAGGAAACTACTATGACTGAAAAGATGACCCACTCCACCGCTCTGTCTATGGCTATCGCTCTGCTGACCTCCGACACTACCGCTGACCACTCTGAAATCGTGGAACACCTGACCGCCCTGCGTGCTTCTCTGGACAAGCGTGCGGAGCGTGCTAAGTCCACTGAACGGAAGCCCTCTGCCAAGCAGATCGCCCAGCGGGAAGAATCCGCTAAACTGGCGGACGCCACCTTCGCCGTGATGGTGGAAAAACCCGACTTCCTGTACGAGTGTAAGCCCCTTGCCGAGCAGATGGGCGTGACCACTCCCAAGATGGCACATCTGCTTGCCGCTCTGGTCGAACAGGGCAAGGTCAAGCGGATTGAGGGCAAGAAACCCACTTTCCAGGTGGTAAAGGGCGAGTAATCGCCCTTTTCCCTTACCACCGAGTTAGTCATAACTAACTGGTGGGCCGGCGCACGAGTTAGAATAGACTAACTAAAAATTTTTTTGAAAAAGTACTTGACTTTCTTCTTAGAGTGTGGTACAATGATTACGCAAGAAAGAAAGGAGAGCAAACAATGTATAACATCAATTACAGCCTTGATAATGAACATTGGAAAAAATATGATTTCTGTTTCAATACCATTTGGGGCGCCACCTTCAAGGCTCGGGCAATTAGTATCCAGCATTGGGCCAACGTAGATGTAATTGATATGACCACGGGCGTCGTGCTTGTTTCTTTCAATCGGGCGGGCGGATATTATGTTGATGAAGAATTGCCCGACGATATAAAGAAATTAGCAACCACACCCATTGAGTAAGAAAGGTGGCAAGGCCACCTTTCTCTGAAACAGAAGTTAGTTATAACTAACCGATGCGCCGGCCCGAAAGTTAGAGACAACTAACTAAAAAATTTTTTGAAAAACTTTCAAAAAACCCTTGACATTTCGTTTTCAATCGGTTATAATATAGACACAGAGAGAGGAAAGGAAGGAACCCCGAAATGACTAAGACGATCTGGTTCGATATGGATGGTACGATTGCGAATTTGTATGCGGTCGAAGGTTGGCTTGACTACCTTATGAAAGAAGATGTATTCCCCTATGCCGAAGCTGGCGCTATGCTGAACTTCTCCCTGTTGGCTCGCCTGCTGAACAAGCTCCAAGCTGGCGGCTGGAAGCTCGGGATTATCAGTTGGACAAGCAAGAAAGGCTCGGAAGAATACAACCTCGCCGTGGAAATGGCGAAGCGGGCTTGGTTGGCTCGTCACCTGCCCAGCGTAGAGTGGGACGAAATCAAAGTTGTCCGATATGGCACCAATAAATACATCACTTGCGGCGGTGGTATCTTGTTCGATGATGAAGAGGGAAACCGCAAAGCGTGGCAGGATAAAGCCTATGAACCCAACCAGATTTTGGAAATTCTCAAACACCTTATCAAAGAGGGCTAAAGCCCTTTTTATTTGCGCGCGAGTTAGTTATATCTAACTGTTATACCGGCGCGTTTTGTGAAAATTGTACAAAAATTTTAGAAAAATTTTGTCAGAAAAATCTCTTGACAAATTTTCAAATTTATGTTATAATATTATTGTAAAAAGGAAATGGAGGAAAGAAAAAATGTTGAAGAAAATTCGTGGCACCTCTTATCCCGCAGCTTTTGTCGGTTGGATGATCGGCACTTATGGGTGTGAAGAACTAATGCCCAGCGACCGTGACATTATGCTAATGAGTATCTGCTATATGGCAGGTATGCACTACGGTTATGATCTCGGATGCGAAGATACCCAAAAATTAGCAAAAAATGATATTATCTAAAATTTCCTCTTGACAACTCGTTCCTTTCGTGATACAATATAAACGAACAAGGGAAGGAAAACCCTAAACCAGAAGGAGAATTGTATGAACAAAGCCACTCTTGAATCCGCTATCCGCAACGACATTCTCGCCATCGTCCGCAAGGCCATTGAAACCGAACTGAACACCGATGCCCTGACCGTCAGCGCAAGCGAAATCGCCCTGCCCGTAGTTGATGCGGAAGGTAACGAAAAATTCGCCATCGTCAAAGTGTCCATTCCTCGTGGCACTCGCAACGGCAACGGGTATGATGCTTATGACGGATACGCCGCCGCCGATGACTACAAGGCCGAGCAGGAAGAAAAAGCCGCCAAGAAAGCGGCCAGCGAAGCCAAGAAAGCGCAGGCCATCGCCTTGAAAGAGCGCAAGGCCGAACAGAAGAAAGTCAAGAAAGCCATCCAGAATTTGGAAAAGGCGGTCGAGAGTGCGGAGTAACCGCACTCTTTTTTTATTACGTAGTTAGATATGACTAACTCGCCGCCCGGCGCGCGGGTTAGAGGCGACTAACCGACATTCAAAAAGTCAAAAAAACTTTTGAAAAAGCCCTTGACTTTTGCCCGTTCTCGTGTTATAATATTTTTGAAAGGTGAAGGAAAACACCACAAACCAGAAAGGTAAATGCTCTATGAACGTGATGGTAATTGACGGCGAAACTTGCGAAACGAAGCGGAACGAACAGGGAGAACTTGACACCTCCAGCGGTCAGGTGTATGACTTGGGCGGTCAGGTTCTGAATGTAGAATCTGGTGCCGTTTTGGACAAGTTCGATCTGGTCAATGAGGATGTATTTTTCGGGATGCCCGAATCTATGAGCGAAGCGTATTTTGCGGACAAAATCCCACAATACCTTGCGGAAATGCGAAACGCTACCCGAAAAATCGTTGACACTTGGGGAATGTGGAAAACAGTTGCGGAAATGTGCGAAAAATACAATGTTCGAGCAATTGTCGCCCACAACGCTTGGTTTGATGTAAAGACTTTGAACTCGACTATTCGCTATCAGACGAAAAGCAAGAAACGCTATTTCCTCCCCTATGGCGTGCCAATTATGGACACGATGCGGATGGCAGAAAAGGTAATTTGTAATACCAAAGAATACATTGACTTCTGCGTGACCAATAATTACATGACCAACCATTCCACCCCACGCCCTCGCAAGACTGCCGAAATTCTCTGGCGTTTCCTTACTGGTAATAACGAATTTGAAGAACAGCACACGGGTTTGGCAGATGTGAAAATTGAAAGCGAAATTTTTATGGAGTGCTTGCGGAGGGGCTACCCCCTCCCGCAGGCCAAACAGGAGGAAAATTGATATGATGGAAATTATTTACTTCTTCAAAGATGGCGAACTGTTCGACCGTTGCCCCGCTCGGTGGTATAGCAATCCCGCCGTATTGCGAGCCCGTATGGAATTACAAGGAATCGACCTTTTTATAATTGGCGTTGGCGAATGGGAGGAAGAAGAGCGGTTAGACTAATCTAACCGCCGGCCCGGCGCGAAAGTTAGACGTTTCTAACCGAAAAATTTTTTCAAAAAAGGGTTGACATTTTTCCAATTTTATGTTAGAATCATAATGTCAGGAGGGAAAGAAAATGAGCAAGAAGAAAGCGAAAAACCAACCCCGTTCCAATTACGAAGTGTATCGTTCCATCCGCAAGGATTGGGGCGCACTCAATCCCGTGACCAAAGTGATTCCAGACAAGCGCAATAAGAAACCGAAGCACAAAGAAAGGTATGATGAAGAATGAAAATTGTTAGTAAATATCAATATCAATTTACAGAAGAAGAACAGCGTGCTCTTGTATTGGTCGATCGAATGCTATATAAAATTTGGGAAAGTAATGGCGTATATAATGATACGGAAGAAAACGAACAATATTTCAACGCCTACTGTGTAATTGATGGGCTTTGTGAAGATATTCCCTCTCGCATTTGGAACCCCGATGAAGATGAAGAAAGATATGATGAAGAATGGGATGATGAAGAATGACCAAACCCCGTTTTCTTTTGACTTGGTTCACCGAAGATGAACCAGACGAAGAATGGCTCTCAGGAGAACAGCACCGACACCAATATTTTGCCAATAACAAAACAGAACTAAAACGAAAATATCTACAAGCAAAAACAGAACAAGGATATGATTTTGAAATATATGTTTGGAATTGGAATCAATATATACTAACTAATATAAATATTGAAGGAGTGAAATAATTATGCCGCCGAAATGCCCGTATTGTAATGTTGAATTGGCATATGAAGAACGTATGCGTGACCAAAATGAAGGTGATTATTACTATGAAACTTGGAGAGGATATTGCCCTAAATGTGATAAAACCTTCCAATGGGATGAAGTATATAATTTTTCGTGTTGTGACAGTTTAGAAGAAGTAAAAGAGTTAGAGTAATCTAACTCTTGCTCCGGCGCGCGAGTTAGATATGTCTAACCAAAAAGATTCAAAAAAATCGAAAAAATTTTTGAAAAAGTGCTTGACATTCTTCTAAATCTATGTTAGAATATAATTGTTCCAAGGGGAAAGGTTGAGAAACCTAAGCCAAGGCGCCAAGCAAAAAAGTTTCAAAAAACTTTTGAAAAACCCCTTGACAAAAAGCAAATCCTGTGCTATAATAAGGATGTAAGAAAGAGAGAAGGAAAACTCCTAAAAACCAGAAAGGGAAACACTATGACTATGACCAAGAAAGACGCTCTGACCATCGCTCTGAACACCCTGACTGCCGATTCCTACAATATCACCTACCAGAATGTTCAGTTCAGTGATGGACACATTGGTGAAGCCACCGAAACCGTAAGCGGTGCCGAAGTGCGGGAAGTCCTGTCCAAGATGATTGCCCAGCTTTCCAAGCCCCGCACTCCTAAGTCCGAGGAAGCCAAGGCCAAGGCTAACGCCCAGCGGAAGGCCAAGACCGCCGTTGCTCGTGCGGAACTGGTCGCCAAGGTTGCTCCTGTTCTGCGTGAAGGTCTGTCCCACACCTTGGAAGGTCTGACCGCCAAGGAACTGTTCACCGAAGTTGCGGACAAGTTGCCCGCTGATTTCACCGCTCCCAAGGTTCAGAATGTTCTGCTCCGTGAAATGCGGGACGAACTGGTCATCACCGAAGCCAAGGGCAAGGCTAACACCTACACCTTGAAGGAAAGGGCGTAAGCCCTTTCCATATGGGGAGTGAACGTGGCATCAGGGGAGCCACCGCGGTAAATCGAAAGATGATTGCGTAGGCCTTGCAAAGGGTCGGCCCGTGAGGGATGGAGTTCAATTCTCCCACTCTCCACCATTACCGCCTTCGGGCGGTTTTTCTTTTGTTACCAGTTAGTTATAACTAACTTCTGCTCCGGCCCGCGAGTTAGTCCTCTCTAACTCATTGTATACAAAATTTTTTCAAAAAAGTAGTTGACATTTTTCCAAATCTGTGTTACTATAATACTGTCAGGAGGGCGAGGAAACGAACCCCAAGACAAAGAATCTTGAAAAAAAGTTCAAAAAACCTCTTGACAAACCTCCCAAGGTGTGATACAATAAAGATGTTCCAAGGGAGGAACGAGGAAGGAAAACCTCTCAAACCCATCGGTCTTGGCCAGCGTTCAGCCACCGAAAGGTAAGCCCGCAACGGATTGACAGCCGTAACTCACACGAGCGATATAAGACGGGGCAACGATGTAAAAGAGCGGCGAGGAAACAACGGCGAGAGAATACGAGCCCCTAACGCCGTGGGGTGCGTGCCGATTGAAGGAACTAAAATTTCTCAAAAAACCCTTGACATTCTCCACGAAATGTGGTAGAATATAAACATCAAGAGAAGGAAAACTCTTATAAAACCAGAAAGGATTACCGCTATGAAGAAAACCTCTTACGAAGCCATCTACAACGCTCTGACCGCCATCAACTTTGACAACGCCGAAGTTATGGAAGATCTTCGGAAGGAACTGAACCGTGGTGCGGAACTCAAGGCCAAGAAAGCCAGCGAGTACGAACAGGCCAAGGAAATCGTGCTTGCTACCATCCGCATCGCCAACGCCCCCGTAACTGTTGCGGAAATCTTCGACAGTTGCGAGAACGACCTGCCCGAAGGTTTCACCAAGAACAAGGTCAATTATGGCCTGACCCACTACTGGACGGATGCGGTCGAAAAGATCGAAGGCAAGGTCAATTCCTACCGCATCAAGTAAGAAAAGGGCGAAAGCCCTTTTCTTTTTACTTCGCAGTTAGTCACGTCTAACTGCGGGGCCGGGCCATAAGTTTAGCGCGACTAACTAAAAAATTTTTTGAAAAAAGTATTGACAAATAGAAAATTATATGTTAGAATAAGTATGTAAGATGAAATGAAAGGAAATGACAGTGATGAAAAACAATAAACTTGAAATGAAACATCCGCGGTTGGCAATTCGTTACATGAAAAATTTCATTGAACAGGCTATGGATGAAGAATTGACCTTTTCTGATAATATACCCTATGAAGTCGCGCTAAAAAAAGATTCAAATTTCTGCGCTTATGTTACATACAGCAGTGATTTCAGAGTTGTTATTGGGTATAATTTTGAAAAATATTCTCATCACAAAGCATTCCGTAAAAATTTTATTGCGCGTTGCTCTTTAGCCCGCGGCTTTGCTTCTATTACATTAGCATTATTACATGAATTAGGACATTTTGAAACTGAAAACTATATTTCCGATGAATATGATAGGGATAAAGCGCTTATTGAAATTCGTAAACGCGCAAAAGAAGAAAGTCCCAATCTTTCGGCTGATGAACTAAATGAAAAATATTATTTCCCTTTAGAAGATGAAACTTTGGCAACTGATTGGGCTATTGAATGGCTACAAGATAAAAGTAATCGTAAAATAGCTAAACAGTTTGAAAAAAATTTCTTTTCTTGCGTAAAAAAGGGTTGACAAATAAAAAATAAATGATATAATATATTTGTAAAATGAAGTGAAGGAAAACACTTGAAACCAGAAAGGGAAACATTATGCCGAGTGAAAAACAATGGAAGAGTTGGCACGGAGACAAGACACCCAAGCAGATTTTTGAAGAAAATTGGGACACTTATAGTTCCAATGATTCCACCTACAATGTAATGTATCGTGCCTTCAAGAAATGCGAGAGTGCCCTAATCACCGCTAAAGAGTGGGGTCAGGAGTGGGTCGAAAAATACATCTATAATCCCACTAATCAGGTAGTCCAGCGCATTGTAAAAATCACCAAGAAAATTATCAATAAAGTCCGCACCGTTGTCCATAAGCAGATTTTCAGCGCTAATCCGAATATCTTATGGAATGGACAAACCCCACAAGAAGGCAATCAATTTTATTTGATTGAACTGATGCGCCAGATGCGTGATGTAATTTGGGCTAAAATCGGCACAACTACCCGCAACACAACCGCACGCTTCAACGAACATATTGGAAGTAAACAGCCTTCCTCCTATACTGATGCGGGCATTGATTCTATTAGGGTCATTGGCGTATGGGATTGCGGAGATATTGACCCCGTAGAAGTAGAAAGCAAAGTTCGCTCTTTCTTGAAAAAAACGTATGGCGAAGAACACTATATCAAAAACGACCGCTTTGATTGTGAAATTGACTATGAAGAACTCAAGGAAAAAATTCCCCAAGTAATCAAAAAATTACAGGAAGCAGAAATGGTGTAAGCCATTTCTTCTTTTTTCTTTATAGTTAGTTTCCTCTAACTCATCGGCCGGGCCGCGGATTAGATACATCTAACCAAAAATTTTTTTGAAAAAACTATTGACTTTTTTCTGAACTTATGTTAGAATCATAATGTAAGGAGGATAAGATTATGGCAACAGCGATTGGATGGATTCTACTTGCGATTTTCTTAGTTGTAGAAGTTGTATTATACTGGCGAGAAAACTATTGGAGGAACTAAAATGAGTAAGAAAGATTGGGAAACTGATGGCTACCGCAACGGAGACCCCATTTACTGCCCCGTCAACGCCTATGGCGACTGCCCCTATTGTGACCAGTGTAATATGTGTCACGTTGCCGACCCCGTTGAAGATTGTGATGACTTCGCTTCTTTCTTTGAAAGTTGGGACGATTGGGTCAATGCCGATGACGTTGACCCCGATGCCCCGACGGATTTTGCGGAAGATGAAATCCGTTGGGCGGGCGATGTGTATGGATACGAGGATACTTGGGAGGATAATGAGGAATGAAAATCTATATCGTTTATTGTCTAATGGATTATGATGTGCCGCAGGCCCTCGCCCTTCAAAAGGAAGAAGCGGAAAAAATGATGACGATATATCAAAAACACGACCCTAATTCTAAACATATATATTGGATTGAAGAAAAAACCTTAGGCAACAAAGCAATTGAAATCTAATATAAACAAGGTTAGAGCAATCTAACCTTTTCGCCGGCGCGCCGGTTAGACATAACTAACTCTTTGACTTTTTTCAAAATTTATGGTAAAATAAAATTGTAAAAAAGAAAAAGAAAATTTGAAAAAACCCTTGACAGGCAGAAAAATCTATGGTACAATAAGTACGTAATCAAGGGAAGGAAAACCCTTCAAAACCAGAAAGGAAATTGCTATGGCGAAGATTTCTAAGACTGTTGTGGATGCGGATCTGCGTGCGACTGTGTTTGGCGAACTGGACATTGAGAACGGTAACTTTGTCAAGGTCAATGACCGCCAGTATGGCATTATCCTGACCGACAAGAATGGCGTTGAACGCTATTGCCGTGTGGGCGTCATCGTTGCCGAAGAACGTGAGGACATGACCGCTCGGGAACTGATGGCGCAGGAAATCGCCACCTACAACGAGAAGCAGGCCAGCAAGGCAGCCAAGGCAGCCGAACGTGCCAAGAAAGCGGAAGCCGACAAGGCACGGCGGGAAGCCAAGGCAAAGGAGAAGGAGGAGGCGTAAGCCTCCTTTTTCCTTTTCTTTCCAGTTAGAGGCATCTAACTTCGCGGCCGGCCCGCGAATGTAATAAAATTGTAATAATTTATATATTGACTTGTAATAAAATCTATGTTATAATCTATATGAAAGTTGAAGGAAAACAACGCAAAACCAGAAAGGCAATTTCAATGGACGCTAAAACCTTAGTCGCAAAATTCAAGTTTGCCCGCAAAGTTCTCGGTCTGTCTGTCGAGCAGGCGGTCAAGGCCGCACTTGACCCCGACTTCATTCAGATTAGTGGCAACATCTTTTTCGATGATAGTGAAGACGAAGACTAAAAAGGAGGACTTGCCTTATGCGTATTGGCCGTTTCGTTATTGATACCGATTCTATGACCATCGAGGAAATTACCGTCCTCATCAACGAACTGCGCAACATTCGCAAGCGTAAGGAACAGAAGGAACATTACATCTCGGCCATCCGTAACGCCATCAAAGACGCACAGGACGAAGGCTTTGCCATTACTGATAAAGACTTCGGTCAGATTATTGAAGGCGATGACCTTATTATTCAGGATATGAAATAAAATGGGCCTCAGGCCCATTTTTCTAATAGATGAGTTAGATGTATCTAACTTTTCCGCCGGCGCATTAGTTAGATGTATCTAACTCTTATGCCGGCCTAAAATTGTGCCTCCTCCACCACTAACATTATATCACGCATATGTCAAGTTGTCAAGCAGAAAATTGTTACGAAAGTGTTACATTTTTGTTACGTTTTTGTTACGAAATTGTTACAAAATTATGAAGTCAAATTTTTCCAGTGGTTAGTTATGTCTAACTGCCGCGCCGGCTTCCAGAATTTTACATATATGTAAAATTTTACCAGGGAGCTGGAAAATTATGGGCGAGCTGGAAAAAGCTGGAAGCTGGAAGCGAGCTGGAACGGGGCGAGCTGCGGGGCGAGCTGCGGGGCGAGCTGGAACCGGAAGGCGAGCTGGAATCAGGGAGCGAGCTGGAAAATTTTTCTAATTTTGTAAATTTCTAGGAGCTGGAAATTATTTGACTTATTTTGAAATTTATGTTATAATAAAAGGGGAAATATAAATATAAATATTATACCATAAATTTTATTTATTGTCAAGCTGGAAAATAAGCTGGAAAATATTTGACAATTTTATAAAATTATATTATAATAAAATGGGGAAATATAAAATAAAATAAAATAAAATAAAATAAATATTTGACAAATAAATAAATTTATGTTATAATAAAAGAAAAAATAATCTTTTATTATTTATAAAATTTTTTACAATAATTCTCCCGCAATATAGTCACTATTTATTTGAGGTGATGAACGTGACACAAGCTGAAAAAAAGAAAGTCATTGCTCGTTTGAAATAGTTCAAACAAGATTATAATTTTACAAGTAAAGAAATAGCACAAATGTTAGATACCACAGAAGCTGCGGTTAGCCATTGGTTCCAAGGTGATGCTTTACCCCGGTCAGAAAAAATAAATAGTATTTGTCAACTGTTTGACAAATATTGTATTCCGGGCATAATAAAAATTCCGCAGAATAAACATTGGAACGCTTGGATTTTTATACAAGTAGACGATATAAAAAATCCTTATGGGAGCTGGCATTCTAATAATATATTTGGTGAAACAGCTGAACAAATGACACTTTGGATAGAGGATTGGAAACAAGAATTTCCTAATCCAGAAATTTATAGACAGTATGAAGTAAGCGCACGTGGTAGAGCTTTAGCATTTTTAGAATGTATGAATCTCAATACCACCATCGAATTCAAAGATTATTTTATTGGACAATCTGATTTATAGAAAGCCTATCTTGGACTAAATCCATAGAGTTTTGATTACGCGTTGGTAAATGCCCTTATGCGTGGTGATGTCGATGGAACCACGTAAGTTAGAGCGCCGCGACACCTTTGCGCAAGAAGATATTCTAAAACTAATAGAAGACAACGACCTATCGAATTATAATACTTTTCTCGTATTGAATGGCGGCACAGGCGTAGGAAAAACTTCCACCATTATGTCTTCTGTGCGACTCAAACTAGAGGAAAAATTTTCCAGCCCGCAATCAATGCTAGTGGTTGAAAGCCGCAGCGCTATGGTCGCACAGCTAAACGAAAATTATATAGATACTATTGAAAGTTTTTAGGGCGTGGATGTTTGTCAGCGCTTAGGCTTTATGCATATGATAGAGCATAATAAGCTAGATTACAACTGGATTGTTATTGACGAATGCCACGGCTTGTTTAGTGAAGCCAGTTTCGCAGAAGACGCAGAGTATATAGCAAGCTGGATACGTAGCCGCCGCGGTAACATACATATTATATTCATTACAGCTAACGATGAATACTTTGAAGAACTTTCGCGACAATACTTCCCTGGCAACTTCAACTTCATATACCTGTTTCCAGATTTTACCAAATATGTAAGTCACACCTACGTCAAGGAAATTCAATTTATAAAGACAAATAAAGTAGAAGCTACAATCGCTTCATTTGAGCAGAAGTTTCATTCATAGAAAGGAATTATATTCTTGAAGCGCGCTAGCGATGTCAAAGATTGGTTTTTCAGAATGCTAGCAGCTGGAATAAGAGTAGGTATGATTGTATCGCAAGCAAATGAAACTTCCGCCACTCTTACTACGACGCAGCAGAAAGTCGCGCAGGATGCCGCAATAAATATAAGTAATGGACAAGCTGGATTGACTATGGCGGACCTGTGTCAATTGTATGACGCAGTGCGCGAATCGCAAGGCAAGGAAGGCGTGCGGGCCGCGATTGTCAAAGAGCGTTTACCAGAAGATATAGATGTATTATTAGCTACTGATACAATACAAGAGGGCATAAGTATAAAATCTCCTATCAATTACATTGTTATTGAAGGTTTTACAGAAGTAGAAGTGCGGCAAAAGCTGGGACGCTTTCGCGGCAATCTGGACCTCTTATACATCATATTCAACCCTAGTTCCGCACGTTCGCAAACAGTAGAAAAAGTCAAAATTTTCCAGCAGCTCCAAAATTTGATAGCAACCGATGATTAGGTAGGACTAGCTGAATTCTATGGCCGCCAGCAAGCAATGAAATCCACAATTTCATTTTTGAAGAAGCGCACTGATCCAGAAACTGGAATTTCATTTTACTACCTGAATGAACCCGCCCTCCGAAATTGTGAAGCGGAATTTCATTTATATACCCGCCTTATGAATGACACAGAGCAAACGGTATTAGAAACCTATACCTACCCCCTCCTTGAAGGCGCGCCGAAAATTTTGAATTATGCTGATGATGTGCGCAATTTCAATTTGAAAGAGCAAGTAACTTAGATAGCTAATAAATGGCGCGGTATTCCCCTAAAGGGTCCCGCCTAGCAGGAACTAATCCAGGATTTTACAGAAATGGGAATTACTGACAACACAAGGCACGCAGTAGATACATTTAGAAAATGTTGTATTCAATTTAGTAATTATGGCATTGAGCTGAAAACTAAAAAAGCTAATAAAAAAGATTTAGAGCAGTGGCCACAATATCTGACTTCTGTGCGCGAAGAATATAAATATATAGTATAATAAAATGGGTGCTAGATAAACGCATTTGACATTTCTTATTTGCGTTAGAACAGCACCCATTTCATTTTATCTAACGCAAAAGCCGTGGTTAGACCTCAAATTCTAAAATGTAGTTGGAGCCTCATTTTGGGGGTCAGGCTAACGCATCACTCTTATATATATATTTGCGTTAGCTGAGCCCCCATTTTACTATGTATAAATTTGAAAGTAGAAAAAAATCCCCGTGAGCTAACGCATCACTCTTATATATATAATTGCGTTAGCTGAGGGGGATTTTTACTATGAAAAAAATTTTTTGTAATAAAAATTTTATAAAAATAAATACTTGACTATTGTCAAAATTTGACGCACACATCCATATTATACCTCAAATTTTCACTACCCCTCCGCACCCCTATCCGAAAAGAAATATCTATGTTGAAAAATTTTTTCCTATAAAGTTTCATTTCATTTTATTTTACTAGTTTTCTTTCTTTTTTCATATGAAGAGGTTCCCATTTGAAACCCTTCCCCTTCTATTTTATTCTTTTCTATTGACTTTTTTCAAAATTTATAGTATAATATATATAGAAAGAAAAAGGAGGATGCTGATATGGACGCTCTTCACTACTACACTACCTTGTTGGATGACCTTATTGATAAAAATGATTTTTATAAGGTGTTTTTTCAGCATCCTGTAGGACTGGATGATGATTTGAGTGAAGTAGGCTGTGGCCTTTATTTTGGCGCAACTCGTTGCGGGCTTGTGCCTACGAATGATGAGTGCGGCTGGATTTTGAAGTTCGACACTGACTATGACGGCCGCAATACTAGTTTGTGCGAGACCGAAATTGAATTGTATGAAAAAGCGGTTCAGTATGGTGTTCAGGATTGTTTTTGTGAAGCCAAGTTTCTTGGCTGGTATGAGAAGGACATTTTATTTTATGAATGGAATGAGGTTGAGGAATTAGTTTGGTGTCCAGCAGATGAATTTCAAAGTAAGTTGGATGAAATCGCGGCGAAACTTACTTTGCGGCCCATCCATATTACCCTACCCCTCTATGCCTATCGGTATGCGAAAGACATTAGTTTGTGGGGTTTGAGCAGCACGGAAGAAGAACGGAAGTTTGTGCGGTCGCACCGTAGTCCGCTGACCCAGAGAAACGAGAATGTTGGATTGCGGCTGCTTCAAGATTGGGGCGAAGAAACCTATAAGGAATTGGAAAAATTCGTAGAAAAGTTTAGAATCAATGATTTACACGGCGGCAATATTGGTGAAATTGATGGTAAAATTGTGTTGACTGACTATGCTGGTTATCATGATGAGGAGTATGAGGAATATGAAAGTGAAAGTAGAGATTCCTATTGATTTGGAAACCGTATTGGGATTTATTAGGGAGTGCCGCAGCGACTATGCGCTTGAAATGATTTGCGATGCGGCGAAAGCCCGCATTGCGGACAGAATTGAGGAAGAAAAGCAACTGAATGAATTGCGAAAATTCTGGGAGGAATCGGAATGATTGAGGTCAAGCACGGTGATTTGTTTCAGAATGATGATGGTTTGGATGTAGTGTGCCATTAGGTGAATTGCCGCGGCGCATTAGGTAAGGGAGTAGCTAAACAATTTGCTGAAAAATTTCCACATTCTGCGCGAGCCTATTGGGCTTATGTGGATGCGGTTAGGAAATTATTTGGACAGGAAAACGCGGCGCAAAATTTGCTAGGACAAGTTGTGTGGGAAAAGGAAAATGGCATTTGGACGTGTAGTATGCTGGCACAAGATGCGTATGGACACGGCAAATGCTTTACTGACTACGCGGCTTTTAGGAAGTGTTGTAAGCATTTGCGGCTTTACTTAGAGCAAGACTTGTGGGATAAAGAAGATGTAAAGATTGGTATGCCGTATAAGATTGGGTGCGGCCTTGCTGGCGGTGATTGGTTTACTGTGCGCGTCATTATTGAAGAAGAACTTGAAGATTGGCACATTGTGTTATATAAGAAGGGCTGAAGTGCGCGGTCCCCTTCGTCGGGGCATACCCGCTCGGCAGAGCCGATCGGGTTGCTAATCCCGACGAAGCCGCGCGTTCTTTCAGAAAGGAAGAAGAAAAATGCTGAGTAAAGAATTACGAAATATTACAGATAGAATATTCATAGAAAAAGTAGAAAAAGAAAATAAGGAAATTATAGAACAAATGTATGAGGCAGCAGAAGCAGAAAAATCATTTATTATTTATCCTTCAACCACTCTTTCCAATGATTTGATTATGTATTTAGATAAACAAGGCTTTAAATTATATGGTCACTGTGGTGATGAAAAGGTATGGCACCGTACTTATCCACAAGATGACTCGTTTCCTGCTTATAATTATATTATGATTAGCTGGTAAGAATAGTGCTATGATGGAAGAAGAATTTTCTGCGGAAGCTATGAGAGGAATTAGTCAGTCAGCAAGAGCCATAAATATGCGGCAAAAATATAAAGATATAGTTGATAGAATCAATGCGGCCGCACGTGAAGGAAAGAATGAGATTATACTAGACCGCGAAGAAGAATTTTGTTATGAGCTATTTGATTGGCTAAAAGATTTAGGATTTTGTCTTACTTATATTCGTCGCGGTTATGATGTAAAAAGTAATTTATGGGATGCCTCCGACAATTTATCTAATTATATTTATGCCTATTGGGTACGAGTAGCGTGGTAAATACTTGACTTTTCTTATAAAATTTGGTATAATAGATATAGAAGAAAGAAGAGATAGTATGAAATCTTGGTATGTGTTTTGTCAAAGTAGCCTCGGTCGCTCATTTTTTATCGCGCAATTGACAGATGAAGAAGTAGAAAATTATATGAATGTAATTTGTAAACTTCAAGTTGTTCATGGTGAAAGAAAGTGCGGCGCCTTTTATACCTATCCCGAGCCTTTTGATACTAAAGAAGATGCTATTCGTTTTATTGAAGAAGAACTGGGATTCAAGGTTGATGAGAAAATGAAAGTATAATGACCAGCGTGATAGATGCGCAAGGATCGAAGCAACATGACTAATCAAATTGGAGGGACAAGAATGTCAGAAAACATGATAAGAATCATCAAACCTCGTGGCGCAGGAAAAACCACTTCCCTCTTGAAACTGGCAAAAGAATACGGATATACTCTTGTCGAACCGACACAGAAACACGCAGAATGTATAAGAAAAATAGCCGAAGATAGAGGTTTTCAGGGTGTTCCTGTTATCTCGTTCCATCAGTTTTTGAGTGATAGTCAATGGAGTAATGCCAAATACCTAATTGATGAACTGGATTATTGCCTAAAATTTATGGGCGTACGCGGATATTCCAATACAGAACTGGACAGTGAAGGTAATGAGGTAAGAATTGATGAAGTAGATAGAGAATAAGATGCGACCGATTGATGCTGAAACACTTTTGAAGGAAACTATTTTGAATCCATTACATCCTCCTTACATTACAAAACACGACATTGAATCAATGCCAACAATTGACCCTCCTGTAAAACATGGGCGGTGGGTAGAAAACAAATATGGGTATGTTACGTGTTCAAATTGCGATGGTTTTCCTTTGGAAGCTATGACAGGAAGCCTGATAACGATGCACTTTGAGCCATATGAAAGCGAATATTGTCCTCACTGCGGCGCGAAGATGGATTTGAAGGAATAACCATAAAAGTAAAACGAAATAACTAAGGTGGTAGTATAATATGACTATTACAGACTTACATAATAAATTATTAGAATTTCGTTTAGAAAACGGACAGCAGGATTTGCGCGCCGACTTCAATTTTGAAAGCCTATTTGAACCCCCGGAGTGTAGCTATTGCGGCAACGGCACAATTCCAGTGCTCGCTATTATTCACCCAGAAGTTCCTGCTAAATATTGCCCTATGTGCGGCCGCGCGATAAGGAAGGAGAACACCGATGTGCCAACTATGTGAACGTAAGCCCAAATATGTAGAGCAAGACAATAAAATTTTTTATTTTGACCGTATAATGAATAGCACTATTATCGCAGAAGGTAATTATCATGGTGAACTTTATATGGGCGTGCGGCCACATGGTAGCGTATCATTGTGGTTTGAACGTGAAGATGGTGAAATTGTTGAATATTTTCCTACCTTTTGTCCTGAATGTGGTCGCAGACTAAGAAATGAGGAAATAGAATGAATACAGAAGTAAAAAAATATAGAAAGAAACCCATTGTAATTGAAGCCTATCAAACAGATACCGAATTAGATATTTTTACGCTTGAAGGCCCAATACACGCTAGCGTAGGTGATTATATTATTACTGGTGTTCAAGGAGAAATCTATCCTTGTAAGCCAGACATTTTTGAAGCAACTTATGAAGAGGTAAAGGAATAATGGCAATAAAGGCAAACAACCTTATAAAGAAATTTTAGTATGCCTTAGACCACAAGTGGGGCTATATATGGGGTACGCATGGCAGTAAATGGACCGCGAGCGCGCAAAAAACCCTCATGAAAAGTAAAGATAGCCGCTATAAGTCATCTTAGGAATATGGAGCATAGTGGATAGGCCATTATGTTGCCGATTGTTCTGGACTATTTGTATGGGCATACAATAGTTTAGGCTACTAGTTGCCGCACGCTTGCCGCTATATATGGAGTGACTGTTGTTCTAAGCGCGGCAATCTGAAAATGGGATTGCGCACAGATGGCAGGCGCTTGAAGCCAGGAACTGCGGTTTTTACTAAGAATCGCGCGCACATGGGGTTATACGTTGGACATGGCTTGGTTATAGAAGCAAATAGTTCTTGTTTGGGCGTTGTTGGATGTGCTGTTACTCACACAAAATGGGTTCAATGGGGAGAACTACGTAAAGTAGATTACAGCGCGGTCACAGGATTGCCGCGATATACTAAGCCAAAAGCAAAATTTTATTTTGTTCTGCCCGAACATGGATTTGAATTAGAAAAAAATACCTATGTTGAAATAATAGGCTACCAAGGCAAATGGGCTAAGGTTGAATATAAAGGTATGAATGGATATATACTGAAAAATATGTTGGTAAAAACCAAGGTAAAGTAAAATGATTCAAAACAAACTATTTGAACTTCGTTTCTGTGAAACAATTGATGGATTTGATGATAGGGTTCATCATCACGTTTGGTCACTTCCAAACGACGATGATATAAATATAGATTTTCATGTAGCTGATTTTGTTTTTGATCCCGAGGATGCCCGCATTGGACGCGATTTATTCGATGGTCAAGATTTTATTCAGGCGCTTATGACGGGCTTCCGCATTGCGGACGCAGGCTATACTGGAATTCATGTAGAAGAGGTAGATAAAGATGAGTAAAGTGTTGATTGTAATTGATATGCAGAATGATTTCCTTACTGGCACGCTTGCGAATCCCGCAGGTGTTGAAGCACTCCCTCACGTGCGCGACCAGATAGTTCAAGCGATGAATCGCGATGACACTATTATCTATACGCGCGATACACATTTTGATGACTATCTCAATACACACGAAGGCAAATATCTACCAGTGCCGCATTGTATAATCAATACAAAAGGTTGGGAAATTGAGGATAGTATTGCCTATCCAGAATATTTTCGTGCGTATATAATCAATAAAGAAACTTTTGGCACGCTAGAATGGGAGCGCTATCGCGACCTTATTGAAGCCGCGGACGAAATTCTAATTTGCGGTCTTGTAAGTTCTATCTGCGTAGTATCTAATGCTCTTATTTTGCGCGCTATGTTTCCTGAAAAAGACATTTCCTTTCTCTCAGAGGCATCCGCTGGTCTAACCCCTGAGGACCACGCCGCGGCTTGCACTATTATGAAGTACAACCATATAAATATAAAGTAAAGCACCTATTCATTCATAGTAAGGGAGTCCAGCGGCTCCCTTTTATTTGACTTTTTTATAAAATTGGGGTATAATAGTTATAGAAAAGAATGGAGGAAAGAAAATGAAGATTGGTATTTTTGGCGGTACCTTTGACCCGCCGCACATCGGGCATCTAACAATGGCAGACACAGCTATGCGTAAATTCAATCTTGATAGGGTGTATTTTGTGCCTGCGAATGACCCTTATATGAAGGGCCACAAAGTAACTCCCGCAGGAGACCGCCTAATTCTAGTTGGTGCGGCGTGCGGCCTCGACTACTATCCATCTGCTTGTGAAATTATTCGCGGCGGCCCCTCCTACACCATAGATACACTGCGCTACTTCCAGAAGCAATTTCCTGATGCGGAACTGTATCTCATCGTAGGTGGCGATGCGTTCAATCAAATCAATGAATGGAAAGAATATGAATATATTCTGAATAATGCTACAATTGTTGTATTTGGACGGCCAGGGTATGTAAGTTTAGATAATAATACTATCTATGCCGAAGAAACCGAACGAATCTTTCCAAAAGCACACATAGAAATTATTCCATTTACATTGGACATTTCATCTACAAAAATACGAGCCGCAGTTGCCAATGGTGATTCTTTCCGTTATCTTGTTACTACCCCCGTGTATAAATGTATCAAGGAGATGAAATTGTATGGATGCGTATGATATGTATATGAAGAATTTTGACGCAGAAGCCGCCAAAGATAGCGTAGTTTCTTGGATTCGTAGTAAAATGAATGACTTCGGGCCAAAATCTAAGTGTGTTATTGGCATTAGTGGCGGTAAGGATTCCAGTATAGTCGCGGCACTATGCGTTGAAGCTATTGGTCGAGACCGTGTATATGGCGTGATGATGCCTAATGGCGCACAGCCAGATATTGATTTCGCAGAAGAACTAATTGCGACTCTTGGTATCCACAGTTATCTATGTAATATTCTTGCTCCTTGCCGTGAAATCGAACGAGTGGTAGAATTGAATATGGATAGAATTAGTGAGAGCGCGCGCGTCAATATGCCGGCACGTATGCGAATGCTTACGCTTTATATGGTCGCGCAAACCTTAGGTAACGCCTATGTCATAAATACTTGTAATCTAAGCGAGGATTGGGTCGGATATAGCACTTGGCACGGAGATAGCGCCGGTGATTTTAGTCCTCTCGCGCACTTCACATCTGATGAAGTAGTCGCAATTGGTGACGCGTGCGGCCTACCGCGGCGTCTGACGCATAAAACTCCAAGTGATGGTCTATGCGGCAAAACCGATGAAGAAAATCTAGGCTTTACTTATCGTGCCCTAAACAAATATTTGAGGCTCAACTCTATTGACAAAGAAACAAAGGCCCGCATTGACGCGCTTCATTTGAAAAATAAATTCAAATTACAGCCGCTTGATAGCTATCAATTCTGGCCTTGGGACTTCCAAGTATTTGACAAAGAAGAAAATTCATGATATAATATATGTAGAAAAAGAAAAGGAGATTTGAGGTATGGAACTAAAAGAGTGCGTTGAAATTTGGAACCGCATGTGTGAGAGTATGAAAGATTGCGAAGATTGTCCTGTTTGTAATTATGGATGTAATCCTCTTGAAGCAAGTGAATTTCTTGACCAGGTAGAGGATGAACTAACTGCTTGGGCCGCGACGCATCCTAAGAAAATTTATCCTACTATTCTTGAACTACTGCGCTATATTGCGAAGTTCATTCCCAATGGCACCAATATGCCGCTAAATGAACTTGTGAAATTGCGGCTACCAGAAGATGTGGCAGATGAGTTTGGCATCGTGCCTATCAATGAGTGCGGCCTCAATAAGTATGACGATGATGAAGAGGTAGAAAGCGAATGGCGATAAATCCTATTGTATTCGTGTGCGGTCAAGACATTCGTCATAATCAGTGGATAGATTTGGCTCAATTGGGCGCAGAACGCTTTGGATGGACTGTAATCAATCCTCGTTGTCTGCCGCAAGACCTCTGCGAATCTTCCTATCTTCCTATCTATATTACGATGCTTGAAGCCGCGGATGCGCTTTACGTAATTCCGGGCGCGGACGATTTTGAATGTAAATCTCTAATCAACTATGCGAGCGCGCAGGGTATTCCAATTCTTCATAGTATGGAAGATTTGAATTATGAACGTCAATACTACGCGCCGTATAATCTTCAAACCGATTTGTTTGAAGAAATAGATTGCGACAGACATGTGGAGGTCGTTTGGAATGGTACAGGATATGAATGGGTTAGTAAACCTAATAAGTAAGCGCGACGGTATTAGTAAAAATGAAGCGTTAGCCATTGTTGAAGAAGCGCAGGCCGATATTGCGGAAGCGGTTTACAATGGCGAATCTTATGAAGAAATCGTAAGTATTTTGGAATACGACCTGGGCTTGGAACCTGACTATTTAGATATTCTTCTTCCTCTATGAACACAGTTTTTCTCATAAAACCTTATAATCCTTACATACGCCCCGCAAAAGGCGAAACTATTCGTTTTATCTTTACGCTTCATGACCGATAGTTCGCTATATGCGAGGCTACTTTGGATTGGGGCAAAGCATAGGTTGCGGTTCCAATAGACGAAGAAGATGATTTTGGTTATAGGTTTTATGACACTTATGAAGAAGCATATGATTATGTACAACTATTGAAGAGGTTAGCGAAATGAAGTTTGAAAAGAATAGCGCTTTTAGTTTCCCTTTCTCTACTCGGTATTACCTAACTCATCCTTGGACTTGGTTCAAAGACTTGTATGAAGGATTGAAGAACGCACATATGCGGATCAAGTATGGATTTTGTTGGCCTGATATTTGGAATTATTATGATTGGTATTTGCGTACCACGCCGCAAATGTTGCGGTATCTTGGCCTACACAGTAGTGGCTACCCAGGAGTCGCGCCATTCGACGAGCCAGGTAAGTGGAGTTCTTGGCTACTTTGGGCCGCAGATGAACTCGAAGCAAGTAGAGAAGAAGTTTTTGAAAAACGCAACGAATATTACGAAGAATATATGAAACAATTCGAGAATTGGGAACCTAATCGTAAAGT
>Ga0310691_10002924_pt1 | contig 21411 bp, 16 predicted proteins | sample 176DNAGHGlowgp2_FD_203887 | JGI IMG/M metagenome (GOLD analysis project Ga0310691, IMG submission 203887) | Sheep rumen microbial communities from Palmerston North, Manawatu-Wanganui, New Zealand - 1766 DNA GHGlow gp2 (v2) (version 2) | ecosystem: Host-associated > Mammals > Digestive system >...
CTTGAAGCGATGGCGCTTGGGAAACCATGTGTTGCAGCGGACTGTAAAACAGGGCCAAGAGAGATTCTCCTTAATGACAAGGAGTATCAAAAACTCATAAAAGAAAAGCCCATGGGGGACTCTACTAAAGAGATCATTGAGGGAGAATATGGAATTATTGTTCCCGATATGGATGCAAGGGTGGATCTTGATGCCGGAAATATCACGAAGGAAGATGAAACTCTTGCAGAGGGAATACTCAGGATGCTTTCAGATGAAGGATATATGAAGAAGTATTCAGAGAAGGCATTGGAGAGGGGAGCGACCTACGATCCGTCTTTATATGCCAAGGATTTGCATGATATACTTGAAAAAGTAAGTGGAGATTTATAAATGAAAAAAATAGCATTCCATCTAAACTGTCTTGGTCAGGGCGGAGCTGAGAGGGTAGTAAGTAATCTGGCAAATTCATTTGCGGCGCAGGGATACGAAGTCTACATTGCAACCGAATGGCAGGAAGACAATGAATATCCTATCGATAGCAGGATTACAAGAGTTCACGTTGGACTTAGACCGGAGGATGAAAAAAAATCCAGAGTCTCCAAATTCTTTTTGAGAGTTAGATATTTAAGAGAATTTATGAAGGAGTATAAGCCGGATATTCTGGTTGCATTTGCCCACAGAGCCAATTACAGGGCGCTGATGGCAGGGAGAGGAACAGATATTCCGGTTGTTATTTCAATAAGGATAAATCCTGTTGGCAACTATGATGCTCTTTCGGATAAAATACAGATTAAATGGTTGTTTCCGAAGGCGGCGGGATGTGTGTTCCAGACAGAAGAGCAGCGGGCATTTTTTAAGCCCTATCTTCAGGACAACTCAAGAATAATAATAAATCCTCTTAACCCGAAGTTCCTTAATGTGACCGTGCCAAGGGAAAAAGAAAAAGCCGTGGTCAATCATGCAAGGCTTGTTGATTTTAAGAATCATCCGATGCTTGTAGATGCCTTTTTAACGGTACATGAGAAGCATCCCGATTATGTGCTCAGAATATACGGACCGGATTCGGGGGACGGAACAAAAGAGATACTTGAAAAGAAAATAGCTGAGAATCATGCAGAAGATTACATTTTCCTTATGGGAAGCTGTAATAATATCGAAAGCGAGATTCCAAAGGCTGAAGTTTATGCATATAGTTCAGACTATGAGGGCTTTCCCAATTCTCTACTTGAAGCAATGGCTATGGGAATGCCGGTTGTATCAACTGATTGCCCACCGGGTGGACCTGCCATGATAATAAGAGATGGCGAAAATGGTTTTTTGGTCCCTGTTGGAGACAAAGATGCTCTCGCAGACAGAATAATCAGACTGATTGAGGATAAGGAACTGGCTGCATCTTTTTCGAAGGAAGCGGCGAAGGTATCTGAAATAGCAGGACCTGATATCATTTTTGAAAAGTGGAGAGATTATCTTACTGAAGTGGAGAATAATGCAGGTAAATAAGATTAATAGGAAAACACTGTTTTTAGTTTCAGCAGCTGTAATTTCAATAGCATTTTTTATAGGGACTGTTCTTGTGGATGGTCCGGTATGGTGCGTGGATTCCGAGAGTTATACCTCAATGGACATATCGAGGGAACCTTTGTATCCGCTTTTTCTGATGCTCCTCAGAGCAATTTTTATTAATATTCCGGATCTGTACGGACAGGCATCTTACCTCTTTGCAGCAGCCTTTCTGCAGAGCATAATCTGGGCTTTTGCAGCTTATGCGGCATCTAAGACTATTTATGAGATGGTTTTTCCGCACAAAGGTGAAAGAATAGCGGGAGCTTTTGGCTATCTTGCGCTTGCATGTCAGTTTATTGCGCCGGTACTAAACAGATTTATAGTAAACAGAAGGTCAATGTACTCGGAGTGCATTATGACTGAGTCTTTGGCAATGCCTGTGTATGTGTTGTTTATATTGTCTCTGTACAAATATGAAACAACCGGTAAGAAGAAATATTATGTACTGCTGATAATCGAGACATTTATAGCTATAAGTCTCAGAAAACAGCTTCTTATTGTGATGATCATCTGGTTTGCGGTAGATTTTTTTATAAAAAGGCTGTACCGGAAGAAGAATCTGTTAAGACTTATAACATTAATTACCACTTTGATTCTTATTTTTGCTGCTAATATAGTTTTTGACAGAACTTATAATTATGCCCTGAGGGGTTATTTCACAGAGCATGTAGGTAACAGTCAGGGAAGGCTGTGTACCCTGTTGTATTCTGCGGAGGAGGAAGATGCAGCCTTTTTTGATGAAGATTCAGAGAGGTTTCCGGGAATAAAAGATCTATATCTTAAGATATACGGTGAATGTTCTGAACGAGGAATACTTCTTGAGTCTACTGCAGATGATATAGGAATTATGGAGCTTACATCTCACTTTGCAGACAGTTATGATATTATCGGATACGAGGTGATGATGCCTATCTGCTTTGATTATGTAAAGCAGCTTCATCCGGACTATGATGATGTAATGATAAGGCTTGAAGAGAATGAGCTTGAAAGAGAACTGGCAAATCGCTTGATGAAAGAGGATAAAGCAGACCTAATAAGGGTTTATCTGTCAAATCTTGTAAGGGCGTTTGTATATTCCAATGCCAGTATTTTCCCTGCGGCTTTGGTCTATGTGTCTTTTGCCGTCTACGGATTGTTTGTGTTTTTACTGTTGTACAATGTAAAGCTGTTAAGAAAAGGCAGTGACTTAGAGAATAGCTTTATTTCGAAGGCACTTACTTTTTCGGCAATAACAATAATCGGTCTTGTAGTTAATGCGGGGATTGTTGCCATGGTTATTTTCCCTCAGGGAAGATATATGTCCTATGGCATGGGGCTGTTTTATACAGGAATCATGATTTTATTACCATTTTAGAATACGAGAAAACCGAAGGGAATATATGACTTAATGTGTGGAATCTGCGGATATATATCCAAAAACAGAATAACTAAAGAAGAACTTGGGGCAATGAATGATACCATGTTCCACAGGGGGCCAAATGACAGCGGAGTAGAGCTCTATCAGGGACCTGAGGATTATGTTGTGGGACTTGCCCAGAGACGCCTTTCTATACTTGATTTATCACCTCTTGGACATCAGCCTATGGAATCTGAAAATGGCAGGGTTTCCATTGTTTTTAACGGAGAGATATATAATTTTCTTGACCTGAAAAAAGAGTTGTCCGATTACAGTTTCAAGTCAACCTGTGATACGGAGGTAATACTGGCAGCATACTTAAAATGGGGCAGGGAGTTTGTGCGCCATATACACGGTATGTTTGCTATTGCTATATATGACAGAGAGAGCGGAGAACTCATTCTTGCAAGGGACAGAATAGGGAAGAAGCCTCTATATTATTGGCTTAGCGATGGAAACATTGTTTTTGCATCAGAGCTTAAGCCTATAATGAAGAGCCCGGGATTTAGGCCTGAAATCAGAAAGTCCATTATTCCCAGATACATGTACCAGCAGTATATCAATGCTCCTGAAACTGTTTTTGAAAATGTATGGCAGCTGGAACCCGGAACAATGCTCACCTTTTACAAGGGAGAAACTTCCAAGTACAAATACTGGGATGTTAAGAGTGCTTATCACGCAAATGTCTCTGCCGGTATACAGAGCTATGAAGAGGCAAAGGCGGGGCTAAAAGAGAGGCTTAAGAAATCTGTAGCAAGGAGAATGATTTCCGATGTGCCTCTTGGTGCTTTTTTGTCAGGAGGATACGACTCTTCCCTTATCACAGCCATGGCGCAGGAAAACAGTGACAAGCCTGTTAAGACATTTAGTATAGGATTCAATGTGCCTGATTACAACGAGGCTGAGTATGCAAAGAAAGTGGCGGAGCACCTTGGCACAGATCATACTGAGCTGTACATAGATGAAAAAGAGATGCTGGATCTTGTTGAAAGTATCCCTCAGTATTATGATGAACCCTTTGCGGATGAATCCCAGATTCCTACCATGCTTGTGTGCAAACTTGCAAAGGAAAAGGTCACAGTTGCTCTGTCGGGAGACGGCGGAGATGAGTTTTTCTGCGGATATAATATATATGAAAACGAAGAACAGGCTCAGAAGCTGGATGCAATTGGTGGACTTGTCTACGGAATAGGACAAATCCCTCTGGGAGATGGAAATCTTCTGTCAAAGCTTCCGTTCAGGGTGCAGGTTGTTGCAAACAACAGAAACAGGGAGACTAAGACACAGTTTTCATCAGAGAGCTATATAACAGCTGCAAATGCATTTGTTAAGGGGGCGGACTTTTATCCCTGCAAGTATCCTGTGGAATCTTCCTATGAAGTGCAAAACTGGCAGATAAGAAGAATGCTTCTTGATATGGATACATATCTTCCGGGAGATATACTTGTTAAGATGGACAGGGCTTCGATGAAGTATTCGCTTGAGTGCAGGTGTCCTATCATGGATACCGATGTGATGGAATACAGCTTTGCGATTCCTCACAAATACAAATATATGAATGGCGATAAAAAGCATATTCTTAAGGATATTGCTTACGACTATATTCCTAGGGAATTATTGGATCGTCCAAAGAAAGGCTTTGGAGTTCCCATGGATGCGTGGCTTAGAGGTCCTCTTAAGGAAAAACTCCTGGCATACAGCGATGCGGATTTTCTAAAAAAGCAGGATATTTTCAATGCGGATTATGCATCTAAATTTATCAGAGACTATATAAAGACCGGCGATGGCGGTCCGGCGACAGGAGCCAATTTTTCAAAGCTTGCATGGAGCTTTTATAATTTCCAGCAGTGGTATGAAAAGTGGCTGACGGTATAGGAGTTTATTTATGGGCGGCTTAGAGAGCCAGAGACAGAGAAAAAAGCATATTGCAATGTATATAGGCTCTCTTAATAAGGGAGGAGCAGAGCGGGTAATGTGTAACCTTGCTGAGTATTTTAACAGTAGAGGTTACAAAGTTACGATGGTGACAACATATCTGGCTGAGGATGAATATGAGGTTGAGGGAGCGAACTGGCACAGAGAAAAAGCTAAAATGCAGGGATCTTCGGAAACTTATGAAGAAGTATTAAATCCTGATGATGAAATAAGACATGTCTATGTGGACAATAGTACAGATAGCGGAATAAACCGCGTATTTTCCGCTCTTATGCCGTCGGAAAGAGGCGGAAGGCTCTCTAATTTTTGGCGGAGAGTTAGAAAGCTTAGAAATGTATGGAAGAGCATAGAGCCTGACATAATATTGTCTTTTCTCGGGAAAAATAATGTTATGGCTATTTATTCTGCAAGAGGGCTTGGAATTCCGGTGGTGGTTTCCGTAAGATCAAATCCATCAAGAGAGTACGCATCAAAGGGTCTTAACCTTTCTATGAATATGCTTTTTCCAAGGGCATCAGGAGTTGTGGTTCAGACCACGGGAGCAAGGGACTATTTTAAGGAGTCCATACAGAAAAAGTGCAGAATATTGCCTAATTCCATACACCCCGGATTTATGGAAACAGAAGTGACGGATTTTGATAAGAGAGATAAGCGGATTGTTTCTGTAGGAAGGCTTGATGACAATAAGAATCAGATACTTCTGATAAGAGCCTTTGCAGGAATTATGGATAAACACCCTGATTACAGACTTGTGCTTTACGGAGACGGCCCTTCAAGAAAAAAATACGAGGAAGAGGCTTATAACTTGCAGCGGGGAAAGGATGACCATAAACAGATTGTTTTTATGGGAAATCAGGGAGATATTCCGGGAAAAATAAAGGATGCAAAGATATTTGTGCTTACTTCAAAGCAGGAGGGAATGCCAAATGCTCTGATAGAAGCCATGTCTTTGGGACTTGCCTGCATATCTGCGGATTGTCCCTGCGGAGGACCGGCAGATTTAATTGATGATAATAAGAATGGCATCCTGATAAAAATGGACACGGACGAAAAAATGGTGTCTGAGTTATCTGATGCTTTATGCAGGGTGATGGAGGATAATGCCTTTGCTAAAGAGCTTGGGGAAAATGCCCTGAAGGTTCGCATGTCCTACAGCCCTGACAAAATAAACAGTCAGTGGGAAGAGTATTTAACAAATTTGATGAGATGATGGTAACAGATAAAGAGAAAGGCAGTGTAGGTAGCAGTGCAATTTAATTCATACATTTTTATATTGTGTTTTTTGCCGATCACGCTACTGGGATATTTCGGACTGCACAATATAAACAAGAAAAACGCGGCTCAGGGGTTTCTTCTCCTTATGAGCCTGTGGTTTTACGGATATTTTAATCCATCATATTTACTTATAATCTGCGCAAGCATAGTTATAAACTATGTGCTATACAGAGGGATGGATGCAGGGAAGGTGCCTAAAAAGGTGCTTTTATCTCTGGGACTTATCTTTAATATAGGACTTATTTTTTATTTTAAATACTACGACTTTTTCCTTGAAAATATAAATGCATTATTTAAGACGGATTTTGTGCTAAGGCATATTACGCTGCCGCTTGGAATCAGCTTTTTTACATTTCAGCAGATTTCATTTATTGTCGATGCGTACAGGGGAGAGGTCAGGGATTATTCATTTCTTGAATATGCGTTGTTTGTGTCTTTCTTCCCGCAGCTTGTCGCAGGTCCAATCGTTTTGCATAAGGAACTTATCCCTGAGTTCAGGAATAAGGAAAAGTATAGGCCAAGCTTTGATAACTTAAGCAGAGGCCTCATGATCTTTTCAAGAGGACTTGCCAAAAAGATGCTGATAGCGGATATGTTTGGCGGTGCGGTAGACTTTGGGATAAATCAGGCAAGCGTTGTTGCTGTTGGAGAAGGAGCACTTACAAGACCTGAGATTATTATTTTGATGTTATCTTATACCTTCCAGATTTATTTTGATTTCAGCGGCTACAGTGATATGGCGACGGGACTTGGAAGGATGTTCAATTTCGATATTCCGATGAACTTTAATTCGCCCTATAAGGCGCTGTCCATAGCTGATTTCTGGAAGAGATGGCATATGACACTCACAAGATTCCTTACAACCTATGTTTACATACCGCTTGGCGGTAACAGGAAGGGCAAAGTAAGGACCTATATAAATACGATGATCGTGTTCCTTGTCAGCGGTATATGGCATGGTGCAAACTGGACCTTTATTTTGTGGGGAGTTCTTCACGGAATAGGACAGTGCATAAATAAGCTGTTTCATAATGTGTGGCGCTCAGGTTGCAGGTTCCTTGAAAAGAGCATGGCAGGAAAGCTTTTGTCAAAGCTTTTTGGAGCTTTTGCCTGGATCATAACTTTTGCTTTTTTGAATGTTACATGGCTTTTATTCAGAGCAGATTCTGTCACTATGTGGTTGCAGATCTTAAAGAGGCTCACGGTTCTTAATCTTGATATAAGAGAAGATATGCTTGAACCCTTCAGGATTCCTAAGTTTTCATATCTGCTTTCGGCACTATCCCTTCCTTCGTCGGATGGGGCAGCTCTTAGGATAAGCTGCGCGCTTGCGATGGCTTTTGCACTGATCATCTGTCTTTGCTTCAAAAATAATTATGAGAGAGAATATAAGTTAAATATAAGGAATATGCTGTTTACGGCTGCTCTTTTGTTTATGTGCATAATCTCGATGAGCTCGATCTCAACCTTCCTGTATTTTAACTTTTAATTTTACTACTTGGTTTGGGTGAAAAAATGACGTCAAAAAAATGGTTTATATCCTGCATAGCGCTATTACTTGCGGCTCTTGTCACGGTTGGTGGCATGGTCTTTTTTGTGGACCCGTTTTTTCATTACAGAGCACCAAATAAAGCTTTGTTTTACAGGCTCTATGACCAGCGCTCCCAGAATGATGGGATAACAAAGCATTTTGACTATGATGCGATAATAACAGGCACTTCCATGGCGGAGAACTTCAAGGCTTCGCAGTTTGAAGAGCTTTTCGGGGTGAAGACTATAAAGGTTGTGTATTCAGGTGCAACTTACAAGGAGACCAATGATAATCTCAAGGTTTCCTATGAGAGCGGGCATGATCCAAAGTATGTGGTCAAGCCTCTTGATTATTCACTGCTTGTGCGCGATAAAGACGATCTGAGGCTTGATATGGGTGAGTACCCTGACTATCTTACAAACAGCAATCCCTTTGATGATGTGAAGTATCTGTTTAATAAGGATGTATTTTTAAGATACACGCTTCGCTCTCTTTTGTGGTATTTTCAGGGCAAAGATGGCGGATATACGAGTTTTGATGAGTACAGTAATACTTCCGATGAGAATGTGTACGGAAAAGATTATGTGCTCGTTGGAAGAAAGAAGTTCAAGAATCCCAAGCAGGTTTTGAACGTGACGGATGAAGAATATGAGATGGTACTGGGAAATGTGAGACAAAACGTGGTAGAGATCGCAAAAGAGCATCCTGAGACTACGTTTATATATTTCTTTCCTCCTTATTCAATGGCATATTTTGGCGAGCTAAGAGAAAATGGCGAGCTTTCTAAGATGATCCGGTATAAGCAGGCTGCTATAGAAGAGATGCTTGAGTGTGAGAATATTCATATATACAGCTTTTCTCTGCATACGGATATAACAGCGGATCTTGACAGGTACAGGGATGTGGCTCATTACGACAGTATGGTAAATGAGGATATCATAGAGCTTATATATGAATGTGAGAGCGGGCTTTCGGCTGAAAATGCAGGAATATCCGACAGGATCACTAATGAAAATAAGGATGAATACTATAGAGCTGAAGAGGAGCTTCTCCTTAATTTTGACTATAATCAGCTTGTAGGCTAGAATGATATGATCGTTATAGGATAATGAATTTCATCAGGAATTTGATATCTGCGTAAATCCCGGCGGCATTTTCGGGAATAAATATGGAAGGAACTTTGGTGTTTTGATCTACGAAAGATTTATTAAGAGATTACTGGATTTTATTATAGCGCTCTGCGTACTTGTGGTTTTTAGCCCGCTATACCTTATTTTGATAATTCTTGTAAGGGTTAAGCTGGGTTCACCTGTTATCTTTTCTCAGGAGAGACCGGGAAGATATGGGAAGATTTTCAGATTGTATAAATTCCGTTCAATGACTGATAAGAGAGATGAAAACGGTGAGCTTTTGCCGGATGAGGAGAGACTTCCCAAATTCGGAAGGGTATTTAGGGCTACCAGTCTTGATGAGCTTCCGGAGTTTTTCAATATTTTAAAAGGTGATATGAGCCTTGTTGGACCAAGACCTCTTCTTGTAAAGTATCTTCCCTATTATTCGGAAGAGGAAATGCACAGACATGATGTAAGGCCGGGACTTACAGGACTTGCCCAGGTTAACGGCAGAAATACTGTTGGCTGGGAGGACAGATTCAGATATGATGTTGAATATGTAAACAACTGCTCATTTTTGATGGACCTTAAGATAGTTGGAAGGACTATCGGAATGGTGGTCAAAAGAAGCGGCGTACAAAGCGGCGCTGAGATGAGTACTATTGATTTTGATATTTACAGAAAAAAGCAGCTCGAAGAAAAAGAAAAGTGATTTGGGATACTGCAGCGATCAAAAGGGGATAATATGTGCGGAATTGCCGGATTATGCGGTTTTAGAAGAGACTCAGAAAACAGTATACAGAAGATGATAGACAGACTACAGCACAGAGGACCGGATGCAAGCGGTATCTGGCATAGCCCTGATGATATGGTATGGCTTGGTCACAGGAGACTGGCTATACGTGACTTATCTTCTAACGGTGCGCAGCCTATGGTGTCACACAGCGGAAGATGCGCTATCTGTTATAATGGTGAGATTTACAATATCGATGTCTTAAAGGATAAGCTCTACGAAAGCGGATATACAGATAAGTTCCGTGGAACATCCGATACAGAGGTACTCCTTGAGGCGATAGAATATCTTGGAATAAATGAAACACTTAAGCTAAGTAAGGGCATGTTTGCGATTGCAGTTTATGATCTGGAGACGCATGAAATCTGCCTTGCCAGAGACAGAATAGGAGAAAAACCTTTATACTACGGCTTTGTAAACGGTGCATTTGCTTTTGCCTCTGAAATAGGCGCGCTTAAGGAAATTGAAGGTTTTAAAAACAGAATCTGTGAGGAGATCCTGAATATCTATTTTTGTCATGGATATATTCCGGCTCCTTATTCAGCATATCGCGACATTTATAAGCTTGTACCCGGAACTATACTTAAGGTGACGGCTCCTTTTTCATATTTCAATCCTGTGTGCAGGGAAGATGAGATGATAAGAGGAGAGCAGCTCTCCGGGGACGCGTGGAAATTTGAGACTTACTATGATATAGAAGAAGTAGCTGTTTCCGGAATGAAGAATCCCTTCAAGGGAACAAGGCAGGAAGCGGCTGATGAGCTGGAGAGGCTTCTTAAGGAGTCTATAAAAGGTCAGATGGTTTCTGATGTTCCGCTTGGGGCATTTTTATCTGCGGGAATTGATTCTAGTACTGTTGTATCTCTTATGCAGGATATCAGTGAGAGTAAGGTCAGAACCTTTACCATTGGGATGGAAGATCCGGCTTTTAATGAGGCAGCGATAGCAAAAGAGATAGCAGCGCATCTTGGAACCGAGCATACAGAGATGTATATAACAGAGAAGGATGCAAAGGAAGTTATTCCCAATCTGGCATATATGTTTGGCGAGCCTTTTGCGGATTCGTCGCAGATACCGACTTATCTGGTAAGTAAGATGACGAGGAATCATGTGACGGTATCACTTTCAGGAGATGGCGGAGATGAGCTGTTTTGCGGATACAGATCCTATGAGTCTGTAAGAAGGATATGGGGCAAGATGCATTCGATGCCCTATGCGCTTAGAAATACTGCAGGTAAACTCATCCTTGGCACAGGAGCAGCCAAAAAAGATAAGGTAAAAGGGGATAAGGCAAGGCTTCTTCAGGCAAAGAGTCCGGAAGATCTCTATCGCATACAGTATGAGATGGAGCCTGATGTTTTGGATATTGCAAAAAACAGGATAAGACTTCCCTACAGTCTTACGCTGGCAGGAAGAGATACCCTTTCTGAAGTTAACCACGATATCATGCTCCTTGATATGAAGATGTATCATCCTGATGATATCCTTGTAAAGGTAGACAGGTGCGGAATGGCTGTGTCACTAGAGAGCAGGATACCGCTTCTTGACAGGGATGTAGTAGAGTTTGCATGGAGTCTTCCGACAGAGTACCTTCTTGATAAGAAGACAAACGAAGGAAAGCAGGTACTTAGGGACGTTTTATACAGGCGAGTTCCCAAAGAGCTGGTTGACAGGCCAAAGAAGGGCTTTTCAATCCCTGTTGGAAAATGGATCAGGGATACTGAGCTAAGAAGCTGGGCTGAGGACATGATAGCTTTTGATAAGATAAAAAGAGAAGGCTTTTTGAATGCGGAAGCGGTCCAGCGGGTATTTTCGGAATTTTTTGAAGGTGGCGAATACAGACCGGTTCTGTGGTATATTCTGATGTTTGAAGAGTGGCTGGAGAAGGCATGATTAGACAGATAGATAATTTTTATTTGGATGGGAACATGGGAAATGCTCCCAAAATAACGGTGGCGATAACCTGCTACAACGTGGGAAAATATCTTGCAAGATGTATAGAGTCCGTGTTGGCGCAGACCTATAAGAATCTGGATATAATCCTTGTTGACGACGGGTCAAGGGATAACTCCGGTCTTATATGTGACTACTACGAGACTCAGGACAACAGGATAAGAGTCGTTCACCAGAACAATACAGGTCCCGGGGAAGCAAGGAATCTTGCGATCGATATGGCAGAGGGTGACTACATTGCTTTTGTTGACGGGGATGATTATGTGGAACCCTACCTGTATGAGTATCTGATCACGGCATTGCTAAGGTCAGGATGCGCTTTGAGTATTTGTAAGTATTACAGTAACGGCGTGGATGAAGAAATCGATATCCATCCTCTTACCGAGGAGATGAGAGCCGGTAAGGTATCGGTAATCGATAAGGATGAGCTCCTTAGTCTCTACATTGAGGAATCGGAGGAGTATCCTATAAGGAATGCTGTCTGGAACAAGCTTTATAAGAAGAGCCTGTTTGACGAGATAAGGCTTCCAAGTCAGAAATACTATGAGGATATTCTTGTCACACTAAAGCTCCTTGGGGCTGTGGAAAGCGCGGTATACGTTGACACTCCGCTATATCACTATATAATTGACAGAAAAGATAGTATAATGAATCAAGGTGCGTGCGACGGCATTTTGACGGATCAGATTCCTGCTTATCTGAAAAGGGATGAGTACTTAAAGTCGATAGGCCGTGATGACCTTGTTAATACGCAGGATTATCTTATGTATAAAAAGCTCCTTCTTCTTTATACAGAGGCAAGAAGAGATAAGAGCGGTAATAAGAAGCATATCAAGGAAGAACTTGAAAAGCGCATCAGAAACTGCAAAGACAGGATTGATGAAATCTATGGCTGCAGGATAGCCAATCCTCATGAGAGAATGAGGATGGATCTGTTTTTGTGGCATCCATGGGCTTATAACCTGTTTATGGATGTTAATGAGGGAATTATTTTGCCGCTTAGACGGAAAATCAAAAAATAACAGAAGAAAGATTCAGGGGGACACATGATAATAATCAGATTGAAGGGCGGTCTGGGCAACCAGATGTTTCAGTACGCATTATATTTACAGCTAAAAGCCCTTGGCAGAGAGGTGAAGGTAGACGAGGTTTCCGGATTTGTTGATGATAAACAGCGTGATCCTGCTCTTTTTGACATGTTTGGGATAACCTATGATAAGGCCGGAAACGAAGAGGTTATAGATATAACCGATTCGCACATGGACCTCTTTAGCAGAATAAAGAGAAAACTGTTTGGAAGAAAAAACCACGAGTATATTGATGAATCAGGCAATTTTGATCCGAAGGTACTTGAGATGGAGACTGCTTATCTTAACGGATATTTTCAGTCAGCCAAGTATTTTACGGACAAGGATGTGCTTGAGCAGCTTAGACGAGAGTATTCATTTGACCAGGATAAGGTGCTCGTCTCAGATAAATCGTGGGAGCTTTACAGGCAGATAAGGCAGACGGAATCTGTAAGTATCCACGTAAGACGAGGTGATTATTTAGAGCCCGGAACAGTGGAGACCTTCGGCGGGATCTGCGATACAGACTATTACAAGAGAGCAATCGATATTATGCTCCAAAGATTCCCCAATGCGGAATTCTATGTGTTTACCAGTGACAAAGAGTGGTGTGAGCAGAATGTTTCAGGCAAAAGGTTCCACATGGTTGATACCGGAGAAGAGAATGCAGATGCTGTTGATATGTATCTGATGAGCCTGTGTAAGCACCATATACTTGCAAATTCAAGCTTTAGCTGGTGGAGCGCGTGGATAAACGATGATCCTTCAAAAACGGTGATCGTTCCGGGAAAATGGCTCAATAATAAGCCTATGAATGATATTTACACAGATAGAATGGAGAAAATTTAAGGTAGTTTATGAGTTTAGGAAAACCTGAAGATAATAAAGCGGAAGAGCTTTCGCTTTTTCAAAAAATCAATTATATATTCGATAAAAAGCAAAAGAGATATCTGGTAATTTTGGGAATAATGATACTTATAGGTGGTGTGTTTGAAACACTTGGAGTATCAATGCTTGTTCCCGTAGTTACGGTAATCCTTAATCCTGAATCACTCCATAAGTTTATGGATAAGGTTCCAATGGTGAATGATATTGCGTTATCATTAGGACTTAATACCGACAAGAAACAGATTTGTGCCATAATGGCACTTCTTATTTTGGTTTATATCGTCAAGAATCTTTATCTATTGTTTCTCACATATCAGCAGAATACTTTTATTGCACGAACCAGAAATGACATGATATCAAGGGTTATGAGGGAGTTTTTGAACAGACCCTATGAGGATTATCTTGGCGCGGACATACCTACGGTATTTAGAATAACTGATAGCGATATACCACATATGTTTTCGCTGATGCTTGCACTGCTCAGTCTTGCGACAGAGGGTGTTGTATCGCTATTCCTTGGAGCATTCCTTGTGTACACGAACTGGAAGATGGCACTTCTTATTATCGTTGTTCTTGCGGGAATGACAGTGCTTAGCACCAAGTTTATCAAACCACGTATGAATGAGATTGGTAAGAAGAACCAGAATATTCAGTCAAGGATTGCAAAGTGGAGAATCCAGGCTATCTACGGTCTTAAGGACGTAAAGGTTCTGAACAGACAGGACTTTTTTATCAGAAACTATTACGAATCAGGCAAGATCGGTGCTGAGACTGGAAGGGATTATACGGTTTTGAATAATCTGCCCAGACTTATGATCGAAACTGTATTCATGGCTTCCGTATTTGGATTTATCATGGTTTATGTTGCAGGCGGCGGAGATGTGAATCGTCTTATGACGCAGCTTGCTGCATTCGGTGTTGCAGCTGTAAGACTTATGCCCGGTGCAAACAGAATAAATACATATATTACAGAAATAGCTTATGAGGAGCCTAGTCTTGACTTTGTCTACAATAATCTGAGTGAATCCATGAAGACAGATAAGAAGATGGAAGCTGAGAGAATGGCTATTGCAGGACCTGCGCTTAAGCTAAATGACAAGATAGAGCTTAAGGACATAGTTTTTGCATATCCTGATTCAGATAAGAATATATTTACAGGTGCAAACATGATAGTTCCCAAGGGTAAGTCTGTTGGTATCATGGGATCATCGGGAGCCGGAAAATCTACAATAGTTGATATACTTCTTGGACTTTTGCATATAAAGTCCGGAGATATTCTGTGCGACGGAGTTAATATCTTTAGTAACTATGAGTCATGGCTTGCACAGATAGGTTATATTCCTCAGAGTATCTATCTTATTGATGAATCAATAAGAGATAATATCGCATTTGGTATAGCTGCTGATAAGATTGATGATGACAGAATATGGGAAGTGTGCAGGGAAGCTCAGCTTGCTGATTTCATAAAGACTCTTCCGGAAGGACTCGACACCAAAATAGGTGACCGGGGCGTAAGACTATCAGGCGGTCAGAGACAGAGAATAGGTATAGCAAGAGCGCTTTATCACAATCCGGAGATCCTTGTGTTTGATGAAGCTACAAGTGCTCTTGATAATGAAACAGAAGCTGCTGTTATGGAGGCGATAAACAGCTTCCACGGCAAGAAGACAATGATCATCATTGCACACAGACTAAATACTATTGAGAAATGTGACATTATCTACGAAGTTAAGGATGAGAAGATTGTTGAAAGTAGTCTAGAGGGAAAGACTATAATTCATGCATAAAGCTATTGTTTGGCTTTGGTGCGTTTTAAGTGGCGCTATATATGGCCACGGGATGGAAAGATTATGATAGGAACAGAATTAATAAAAGGATACGGCCTTGGAAATCAGTTGTTTTTTTATGTGACAACAAGATGCATGGCAGCTGAAAAAGGCGTTGATTTTGGATTTATTAACCCCGGGCAGATTGGAAATGTTTTCCATTCGAGCAGGGGTATGTATTTTATGGACATAGACATGGGAAAAGAGATTCCCATGGAGGATAAGGATAAATTCAATATTTTCATCGAACAGGATGACAGACTCTACATGGGTAATTCCAGACATGATATGAGTAACGGCTGTTATATAAGCGGCGCCGATCCCAGGATGTTCGATATAGAAGACAATACTCTTATTTACGGCAATATGCAGGATGAGAGTTATTTTGAAAAATACAGGGATGAGATCAGGAACTGGCTTCATGTAAAACCTGAAGCGGAGTCCTATGAATATACAGCAGATGATCTGTGCATAATCAATATAAGAGGCGGTGAGTATACAGATCACCCGGAGCTATATCTAGACAGGCGTTATTTTTTAAATGCCATTAAGAATATGAAGAAGATAAACCCTGATATGAGGTTTATGGTTGTTACGGAGGATGAGGAAGCTGCAAGGAAGGTTCTTCCCGAATACGAATGCCATCACTTTGATATGGGCAAGGATTATGTGACAATTAAAAACGCAAGATATTTAATCCTGTCAAACTCATCATTTTCAATAATGCCTGTTATATCAAGCACGGAGCTGAAATACGCGATTGCACCTAAATACTGGGCAAGACATAATGTATCAGATGGGTTCTGGTCATCAGAGCAGAATATATACAGCTTCCTTCACTATCAGGATAAGAAGGGCAGAATATGGGAAGCGCCTGAGTGCAGGGCTGAACTTGCTGAGTACAAGAAGAAGTCGCCTCTTTATGCAAGAAGGAACATTAAACCCGGCAAGGTGAGATCATATTGTCAGATAATCAGGAAAAAATGCCTGTATGGAGTATTTTTCTGCAAGAAGATCATAAGGTCTCTCGAGAGAAGACTTGGAATCATTAAGGTATTTAAAGCTGAGTAAAGATAAGGATATTTAAGATGAGTAATACATCAAAAAAGCTTTGCCTTAAGAATGTAACGCTTTGTGCTATGACAAGTGTTAACGTTTATGAGACAGTCAAAGCTTTGAAGTACAGTATGAAGGACATAGATTTTGGCGATGTGGTTTTTATATCCGATAAAAAACCGTTTTATCTGCCAAAGAATGTGAGATTTTCTTATACTGATAAACTTGATAGCATTGATAAATTTAATTATAAGATGACCTATGAACTGTGCAGGCATATCAAAACTGATTATGCGCTGATAGTTCATGCTGACGGATTTGTAATTCATCCTGAACTGTGGCGGGATGAATTTCTAAATTATGACTATATAGGAGCTCCCTGGCCGATTCCTGATAATGACTATCTCTACAGAGACAGAGAGGGTAATCTGTGCAGGGTTGGCAATTCTGTTTCGATAAGATCCAAGAGACTTATGGAATATCCGGGGAAACATAACAGTAAGTGGGTTCCTGTATATGATGATTTTTATAACGAAGACATCTATATCTGCTGCTATCTGAAGAAGGAGATGGAGCAGGAAGGTATAAAAATAGCTCCTTTAGAGGAGGCTGTTTATTTTGGAAGAGAGCATGCACTTCCGGAGAATAAAGGGATAGAGCCCTTTACTTTTCATAAGTGGAGAGGCGAGAATGCAGACTATCCAAGATTTTACAGCCCTGATAAGAGAATAAAAAATGCGATAAGGCCGCTTCTTTTTTGGAGAAAGACAAAGAGCTGGAGACAAAAGCACGGATTTAAAGACTGACAGAAAAAGTCCGTAGATTTGAGAGAATATTATGGTATATGATTTAATTCCTTTTTTTAATGAACTTGATATTTTAAAGCTTAGGCTTCACATTCTTGACCCGTATGTGGATAAGTTTGTAATTGAAGAAGCAACTACTACTTTTTCCGGACAGGAGAAGGAGCTTTGCTTTGAAAAAAATAAGGATATGTTCAAGGAATTTCTTCACAAGATTGAATATGTTGTTGTAAGAGAAGACAGGGATTTCAAGGTTACTCATGAGAGAGATTATTTTCAGAAGAACCATCTGATAGAAGGCATAAAGGATGCAACGAGTGATGATATTATAATTTTCGGTGATTGCGATGAGATACCTAGTCCCAAAGCCCTTAAAAAAATAATCGATAATTTTGATAAGACCAGGGTTTATCATCTTGCCCAGAGGAATTTTTATGCTTTCCTCAATATGGAGGAAAAATCAGGCAAGCTGTTATCTATTACAGGTGAGTTTCCGGAAATCAGGGAAGAGGACAGAAAATGGCTTGGAACCAAGGTCTGCAGTATAGACAATATCCCGAAGGAAGGTATTGTAAGGCTTAGGGATCTGGTTTCACCCTGCGATGAAAAGTCTGTAAGAGTTGCGGATGGCGGATGGCACTTTGGCTACATGGGCGGATACAAGGAGACCAATCCTGCAAAGAGAATCGGCGTTAAGGTCAAAGCTGCCGCTCATCAGGAATATAATGACCGCGAGGTTCTTGCTGAAACAATGGACCATCTGATCCTTGGAGAGGATATATTCGGCAGGAAGGCAAAGTTTGAGAGGGTCGAAGTTGACGAAACCTATCCTGAGTATTTAAGATATCATCTTGGTGAATACGAGCATCTCTATATGCCGAAGATTACTCCTTTTATGAAACTTACTCACAAGATAGACATTACGGCAGGCAGATTTATGAGAAAGGCTTATCACAAGATAAAAAGGGAGCTGGGCTTTTCTAAAAGCCGGGAGGACTAAAAGTTGCAGGGAAAGAATAAATATCTTTTGAATTACATTCTGTGGGCTGCAGATATGGGGACAATAATGCTGTCTTTTGCGATAGCTACTTATGTCAGATATTTTAACTTCAGAGACATGAGAGATAAATCGCTCCATTTCTATATCTGTATTGTTTTCATGCTGGTTGGAACAGTTTACAGTTTCGCCCTTGACTACAACAGGGATTATATAAAAAGAACCGTCTGGAAAGAGGGAACTGCTATTTTTAAGTATTCGGTAGTTCTTATTCTCGGAACAATAGCTGTTGCGTATACATTACAGCTCGCAGAGCAGTTTTCACGTCTTGTAATGTTCTACTTTGCGCTTATCAATATGGCGCTTATGCTTTTTGTACATCAGAGTATAAAAGGTATGCTCAAGAAGTACTGGAGCAGCGGCAATACAGCAATAAAGCTTATCGTGGTATCAGAAAAAGAGATCCTTATGCCGACAATCAGACATCTTCAGCACAGGATCGAGATGAATTATTCGATCGTTGGTGCAGTATGCATAGATGAAGATATGACAGGGCAGGTCATAAGGGGCGTTGAAGTTCTTGCAAATAAGAAAAATATCATCGATGTTATGACAGGAATGCCTCTGGATGAGGTGTTTATATATACTCCTAATGTCAGCCAGACTTCTCTTAATGAGACTATTGAGGCTTTTGGAGACATGGGCGTGACCGTTCACTACTGCGTAGAGCTTCCGGGAATAGCGGGAAGTACTTCAGTTGGTACTCTTGGAACATATTCCGTGATTACTTATATCAACGGAACCGAGAGATACAGAGCACTTATTGTAAAAAGACTTATCGATATAGTGGGCTCTTTGGTAGGACTTCTTATAACTGCGGTAGTTACACCTTTTGTTGCTATTGCAATAAAGCTTGATTCTCCCGGACCTGTTTTCTTTTCACAGACAAGGATCGGTAGAAACGGCAGACGTTTTAAGATATATAAGTTCAGAAGCATGAGGACCGATGCTGAAAAAATAAAGGAAGAGCTTCGGGATCAGAACGAAATCGACGGACTTATGTTTAAGATGAAGGATGATCCAAGAGTTACCAAGGTTGGTGCTTTTATCAGAAAAACAAGTATTGATGAGCTTCCTCAGTTTTGGAACATATTAAAGGGCGATATGAGCCTTGTGGGTACAAGACCTCCGACCGAGGATGAGTTTGACAAATACAATCAGCATTACAGAAGAAGGATCAGTATGACCCCGGGACTTACGGGAATGTGGCAGATAAGCGGCAGAAGCGATATTGATGACTTTGATGATGTGGTTAAACTCGACCTTCAGTACATTGATAACTGGTCACTGGGACTTGATATCCGTATTTTGATAAAAACAGTGGGCGTTGTTTTATTTGGCCGCGGAGCCAGATAAAAAGCGGAGATAATATGGCAGATTTTTTTATTAGCGTGATCGTGCCGGTATACGGTGCTGAGAAATATCTTGAAAAGTGCGTAAACAGCATAAGAAGTCAGACCTATGACAATATGGAGATCATCCTGGTTGATGATGGTTCAAAGGACAGAAGCGGGGACATGTGTGATGAATATGCCCGTAAGGACAATAGGATAAAAGTTATCCACAAGGAAAACGGCGGCCTTATTTCTGCCTGGATGGAAGGCGTAAGAGTAGCCGGCGGAGATTATTTAAGCTTTGTTGACAGCGATGACTTTGTGGATTCCTGCATGATCGAAGAGATGTCAAAGTACCTGACCGGGAAAAATGAGATAATCTGCTGCAATCATATGATAGAGCATGAGGATGGCAGGCAGACAAAGTGTGCGCATGGCGCTGCGCCCGGAATTTATGAAGGCGATGAGCTTGAGCAAAAGATTTTCAGGAACATCCTTGGAAATGAAAACAGGACTGTAGCCATGTCAAGATGCATGAAGCTTACAAGGGCAGGTCTTATAAGGGATAATCTGGGATATCTTGATAAAAGGATCAGAATGGCAGAGGATGTCAATGCTATGCTCCCTGTTATGCTCGATGCAGAGCGTATAGTTGTGATGAAGGACTCGTATTATTACCATTATTACTACAATGACAAGTCCATGGTCCACTACTATGACAAAACGATGAATGAAAATATGAAATACCTTGATGCTGCTATCAAAAAGGTAATGGAAGATAAGTTTTCCGACAAGGAGCTATCTGCTGTAATGGTAGAGAAGGAAGAGCTCTTTATGTTTATGTTGCAGATGAAGAACGAGCTTAAACACAAGGGAGGACGAGTAGAAAGAGTCCTTGATCTGATAAAAGAGGAGGATATTAAAAACAGAGTTAAAAAATGTCCTCTTGTTGTAAAGGATAAGGGAAATCAGTTATTATATTTAGTAATGAGAAAGCCAAATGTTGTAACTGCGTCTATCCTGACCGCGGCTTTTTCGCTAAAAAACAGAGGTTAAGACAGGGTGGAGAATAAAATGGTGACAATTAGAGAGACTGAAGAAATGAAAAAAGAAAATACCCGCAAGAGGTTATTTGTTATTTCAGTTGTTCTTTGTTTTGTCACTATTTTTTTATATGAACTATTTACGCCGATGCTGATGGATGATATGACATATCTTTCCCAGGTTAAAAAGGCAGGAAGCATTGCGGGACTTCTTGCACAGGAAAAGCAGCAGTATCTTGGCTGGACAGGAAGATCTGTAGCGCACATGATGCTAAGACTCGTTATGTTTGCCGATCTTCATATCTTTGGCGGCGGAAGAATGACTTTCAATATAATATCTTCTGCGGTATTTACAATATTGTCGCTTCTTATTTACAAAAATATCCAAAAGACGAGAAAATATGATGTTTTGGCATATCTGCTCATCCTGCTCCTTGTGTGGATGTATGGTGTTTCTTTTGCACAGACGGTATTGTGGGAAACGGGTGCCTGCAATTATCTGTTTACAACAACTATAATAATGGCTTTTATTACTTACTTTAGAAGCAGCATTGAAAAAAGCATTGCTTTAGATGATACGGCTAAAGAAAAAGGCGTATTGAAGGCTGTTTTGATGCTGATTGCAGGTGTTCTTGCCGGATGGTGCAATGAAAATACAAGTGGAGGATGTCTTTTATTTATTCTCATCCTTCTTGCTATGTATTTAAAACAAGGTAAAAAGCTGAAAATTTGGATGATAACAGGACTTGTAGGCAATGTCGCAGGTCTTGCGATAATGGTTCTTGCTCCCGGCAATG
>Ga0310691_10002927_pt1 | contig 21398 bp, 15 predicted proteins | sample 176DNAGHGlowgp2_FD_203887 | JGI IMG/M metagenome (GOLD analysis project Ga0310691, IMG submission 203887) | Sheep rumen microbial communities from Palmerston North, Manawatu-Wanganui, New Zealand - 1766 DNA GHGlow gp2 (v2) (version 2) | ecosystem: Host-associated > Mammals > Digestive system >...
GAATCTCACGAATTACTTAATTACGTATTTCTTACCATTCACGATGTACAGACCCTTAGTGGGCTGAGCTACGCGCTGACCAGCGAGGTTGAAGTACTCACTTCTGCCATCAGACATCTTACTTCTTACATCGTCTACGCCAGTCGTTTCGTCATCGAATGTGAACTCCAGATAGTCGCGAGCTGTAGATACAGAAGAAAGATAGATAATACCAGCAGGTGCGCTATTGGTGGTATACGTATAGAAACCTACTCCGTAAGCGCTCTTGTAACCAAGACGATATACCGTACCTAAGTTCTGGCTAGCAGTGGAAACCTGCAGCAGGTTGCTGCCAGGAGCAGAAATGCTTGTTGCAGTCTCTGTCAACGTGATAGTCGTACCACTTGTCTGGTGCAGAATAACAGGAGTATTGGCAGGAACGCCGTCTGCGATTTCTGTCAGCGTTACCTTGCCATCTGCTGTTGCTGAAGCGTAGTAGACCTTTGTTGTTCCATCCACGGTATAGTTCTGGTCATCCTTGACAGGAGCGAACGTGCGCCATCCCGCCATGTTTGCGGTGGTGGCCAAAGTAACGGTTTCTCCAGCGGCAACAGGTTCTGCGGGTTCAGCTCTATTGCTTGTAACATTAATGCATCCTACTCCAACATTCTGGTCCTTGGAGGTCATAGTGAGTTTAATGACTCTATCATTATTGCCAAAGGCGTTAGTTGTCGTAAAAGCAAAAGTATCATTAGCAGAGCCCTTAATAGTAAACGATTCTACGTCTGTAAAGTTGATACCATCAGCAGAGCCTTGGACTGTGAGAATGGAACCTGTTGATGCTGCAGTGAATATTTTGGCGGTGAAGGATACTGCCTCTGGTTTTTCGTTGAAATAGATAAACACATATTTTCCTACTGCATCAAATTTCAAACGATAGGGGGCGTTACTTTCTGCATAATCGCCAGAAAGATTTGCCTTAACGCCAGTTTTTCCCTGTAAATCACTCTTTCCTTTTGTACTGGTGCCTGTCCAGCTAAAAGGTAATGAGGTAGGAGCAATGCCTGTATATGTACGAGAGACTGCACTACTTACATTTCCATAGGTATCTACAGCTATTGCCTTTATTTTGTTTGTTCCACTGCTAAGAGCAATCGGACCTGAATATTGCGTACTACTTATTATTGTTGGATCTGAAGGGGTACTTCCATCCGTTGTTAAATTATAGTAGATGGAGTTACCAGCAGAAGTCAATGTAATTTCCGTACCTTGTATGTAGTCACCTCCTTCTGGGTTGAAAGTCGGAGCCACTACTGTTTTTGCTGCCTGCGAGATTGTAATAAGGCCAGAATAAACTTCTGTATTCTTCTGATGCACTTTCATATATGCTGTACGAGCAGCACCTGTGTTGGTTTCATAAGCATATTCTACATTATTAGACGCGTTGATGTCTGCAATAATCCAATCGTAAGTTGCAGGTGTTGTACCATTTGACTCGTAAAACAGGACCTCGGCATCTACATTATTAATGTTGTTATAAGTTACAGTAATTGTTCCATCTCCGTCTTCCTCTGTTGCATTAATAGAGTTCGAACTGAGAGAAATGCTGGGGGTAGAACCACCGCCACTACCATCTGTTGTATAAGTTACTGTAACATCCCAAATTCGTACAGCAGCGCTAGCTGTTATATAACCTGTATTGAGATTCAGACTAGAACAGTCAATCTCCACACTACTGGCTCCTGTTCCAGAGGCGACACCTGTACCTGTTGCAGAAGTACTGTTAGAAGCACTAAAATAAAGAGTAGCAGAATTACCACCACCTGTCATGGGTTGGTTACTGCTAGATACTGTCATCGTGATAGAAGTTATCTTTGTACCCAATTCTGGAACTTGAACATAGTAGGCAGTACTGCTAGCGTATTTTTTTATTTGCCAGAAATTATAATCGCTAGTTGCATTACTATGCTGGTTCTTTATAGCATATGCATTCCAAGTATTACCTCCACCATCTGTTGCAGAACATGCTCCATATGATGTTGATCCTAATCCAGCTTTAATCTGAGCACTAGATAGTGTCACTGTTTCCGCCCACGAACTGCTCGTTCCCACGACTAGGGCGCATAACAAGAGAATTGAATTGAGTAATAGTTTCTTCATAATTATTGTGTGTTAGTTGTTTGAAAAACAGGATTGTAGAAATATGCTGCAAATATAGTAAATTATATTTGAACAACCAAATTTTTCTTGTGTTTCTTACAAGAAAACATTTGGCATTAAAGCATCGCATGCTAAGTAGATATAAGTAGATAAAGGAAGATATGCCGCTTGCCAGCGGCGAAGATAGAAGACAACACTTAGTTTGCGGGTATTCTACAGAGAAACTTAAATACCAGCATTCTTGGCCTTGAGATAGTTGGCAAAGATACGGGCGGCACTCTCTACCTTGGCGGCACAGGGGCGCGTCTTGTAATACTCAGCGGTACGGGGAGAGGCGACATAGCTGTTGGGGGCCTTTTCGTGACCTTCGATGCCAAGAATCTCGGCACAGATAAGACTGCCATTCTCTGCCTTCGACTGAGCAAGGAGATCCTGCACGACCTTATAGCAGGCCGACTTGCCCTCGCGGTCGGAGCCTTCCGTCTGTCCGCAATCCAAACCAACAAGCATGACAATGCCTGACACGGCACCGCACATCATACGCAGGCGCCCTACTCCACCGCCAAAGCCGGCACCAATGCGTTTGGCCATGGTCTCGTCGAGACCATAAAGGTCGGAAAAGGCTGCCACCACACTTTGGCAGCAGCCATATCCGGCCATGAAATTATCGACTGCGCGCTGTACGCGCTGGTCTAATTCTTTATCGGTCATATTTAGGGAGTTCAACTTTCGCAAGCTCCGCTTGCTTTGTAGTTAAAGGGAGATAGAAGAAGATAGAAGGAGATAAAAGACATCAGTTTTACGAATTTATCACCGCAGACAGAGTAACGTCCTCTATCTTCTGCCGCTGAAAAGCGGCTATCTACCTCTATCTTCCTATATCTACTTAACATGCGAAACTTGAGTTTAGGGAGATAAACGGAGATAAAGGGAGATATGTGGCTTTCGCCACGAAGATAAAGGACGTTACTTTTGCATCGGATGTGCAGAACTATCGTCTTCTATCTCCTTCTATCTTCCTCTATCTCCTTCTTACTTCTTATTCTGCTTCTGCTTCAGCAGCCTTGAAACTCTCAAGATCCTCAACAGTGAAGTTCTTGATGTAAGCAGACTTACCGAAGACATCTTCCTCCGTCATGCGAACATAGACGTTGGCAGACTTCTCGAACAGTTCAGGAGCCTTGGCGGCATCACGGATGATGAGCAGCGACATCACGAGCTCGGCAGTCATATCGTAGAGACGACGAGCCAGGAAGTCCTGGGCATCCTGATTCTCCAGCGCCTTGACAGTAGCGAGAGCCTCCTCGTAAACGGGGATAAGGCGCTCGACACGAGCTTTTAATGCAGCGACTGAATCGCTGCACACAGTGGCAGCGGCCATGTCCTTGATGTTGTTGAGCATGGTACCGTTAGTGATGTAACGGATGGCGGCAACAACCTGCAACTGCGTGGTACCCTCGTAGATAGAGAAGATACGGGCGTCGCGGAACAGGCGCTGGCTCTTGTATTCCATAATGAAACCTGAACCACCGTGGATGCTGATGGCATCGTAAGCGTTCTGGTTGGCATACTCAGAGTTCATACCCTTAGCAAGCGGTGTGAAGGCATCAGCCAGGCGCTGATACTTCTTCAACTCCTGCTTCTCCTCGGGAGTGAGCTTGCGGTCGCGCTCAATGTCTTCCAAGCACTTGTAGACATCCACGTAGCAAGCTGTCTCATACAGCAGTGAACGACCAGCATCGAGCTTGGCCTTCATGCGAGAGAGCATATCGTAAACAGCGGGGAAGTTGATGATAGCCTCACCAAACTGCTGACGCTCCTTAGCGTAAGCCAAACCCTCGTTGTAAGCCTCCTGCTCAACACCTACAGACTGTGCAGCGATACCCAGACGGGCACCATTCATCAGCGCCATCACGTACTTGATGAGACCCAGACGAGTGCTACCGCAGAGCTCTGCCTTAGCATTCTTATAAGTCAGCTCACAGGTGGGTGAACCGTGGATACCCAGCTTGTGCTCGATGTGACGAACGTCAACACCGCCCTGGCGCTTGTCGTAGATGAACATAGACAGACCACGTCCGTCCTTGGTGCCTTCCTCAGAACGAGCCAGCACGAGGTGGATGTCGCTATCACCGTTGGTGATGAAACGCTTCACACCATTCAGACGCCAGCAGTTCTCCTTCTCGTCGAAGGTGGCCTTCAGCATGACGCGCTGCAGGTCGGAACCGGCATCGGGCTCGGTGAGGTCCATAGACATACCCTCACCAGCGCAAACGCGGGGGATATACTTCTGACGCTGCACCTCAGAGCCGAACTCATAGAGGGTGTCGATACAGCTCTGCAAGCTCCAGATGTTCTGGAAACCAGCATCAGCGGCTGAAATCATCTCAGAGAGCATAGAGAACACAGCGTTAGGCAGGTTCAGACCGCCGTAACGACGGGGCATAGAGACACCCCACAGACCAGCCTTACGGGTGGCGTCGAGGTTCTCGTAAGTCTTAGAGGCGTAGATCATACGACCGTTCTCGAGGTGTGGACCTTCGAGGTCAACGCTCTCAGAGTTTGGCTCGATGATGTTAGCAGCCACGTCGCCAGTGATGTCGAGAATCTGCTTGTAGTTCTCGATGGCATCGCCCAGGTCAACGGGAGCATAGTCATATTCTTTCGCATCAGCGAAACCCTTTTCTTTCAGCTCAACGATACGAGCCATCAGGGGGTGGTTCAAGTAGAACCCGATCTCAGGATGATCGCTATAATAATTTGCCATATTCTTTTATTTTAAAGGAGATAGAGGGAGGTAGAAGGAGATAAAAGGAGATAGAGGACATTAGTCTGTGATACCATTATTCTCGACAACACCTTTAATATAGGCATTTAGCATGAAGCTTGTGTCAAGAATGGTTTGTACGAGTTCCTGATAGGTGTTTTCATCTATATAACCAAGGTCTCTTGATAGAATGCAGTAGTATCTGCACTCTTCCAAACTTCCTTGAGAAATATTGAAAAACCTGAGTTTGTCAGCTTTACTCAGTTTCTTGTATCCTTCAGCAATATTTGCTGCAATGGAAACTGCGGCGCGCTGGAACTGAGAACACAGCCCAAACTTCTCGAAGTCTGGAAAAGCTCTTGTGGTGCGATATGTCATCACCACAAACTGATGAGCTTTCTGCCATGCAACTATATCCTCAAATTTCCGCGTCATAACTATTGTCCTTTATCTTCTTCTATCTTCCTTTATCTTCTTTTATCTCCAAATTATTTACTATTTTGCTTATAATACTTGATCAGTTTGGGAACTACCTCCTCGACAGTGCCGTTGATGACGTAGTCGGCGATGCGGTTGATAGGAGCATCGGGATCGCTGTTCACTGAGATGATGATACCAGAGTCCTGCATACCAGCGATGTGCTGAATCTGACCGGAGATACCACAGGCGATGTACACCTTCGGGTGAACGGTGACACCCGTCTGACCAATCTGACGGTCGTGGTCGAGCCAGCCAGCATCGACAGCAGCACGAGAACCACCAACCTCACCATGCAGCACCTTGGCTAAGTCGAACAGCATGTCGAAATTCTCCTTAGAACCCATACCGTAACCACCAGCAACAACGATGGGCGCACCCTTCAGGTTGTGCTTGGCAGCCTCTACGTGGTGGTCGAGCACCTTGACAACGAAAGCCTCGGGGCTGACATACTTGCTGACCTCTGGGTAAACAACCTCACCCTTAGCCTTACCCTCATAGAGAGCCTTCTGCATGACGCCAGAGCGTACAGTAGCCATCTGAGGACGGTGGTCGGGGTTGACGATGGTTGCAACGATGTTACCACCGAAGGCAGGACGAATCTGATAGAGCAGGTTCTCATATACCTTATTATTCTTCTTATCCTCGAAAGGACCAATCTCCAGCTCTGTGCAGTCAGCTGTCAGACCAGAGGTCAGTGAAGAGCTAACACGAGGACCGAGGTCGCGACCAATCACGGTAGCACCCATCAGACAAATCTGAGGCTGCTCCTCCTTGAAGAGGTTGACGAGGATGTCAGTGTGGGGAGCTGAGGTGTAGGGGAACAGGTCCTTAGCGTCGAAGACAAACAGTTTGTCAACGCCGTAAGGCAGAATCTGGTCTTCCACCTTGCCATTGATGCCTGTACCGGCAACAATGGCGTGGAGCTCCACGTTCAGTTCATTGGCGAGCTTACGACCCTTGGTCAGCAGCTCCTGAGATACTTCCTGTACCTGAGTACCTTCTATTTCGCAATATACAAAAACGTTATTCATATTGTTCTTAATTTAATGTAGATAGAAGAAGTTAGAAGGAGATATGTGGCTTTCGCCACGAAGATAGAAGACGTTACTATTGGAATTGAGATGTGCAGAACTATTGTCCTCTATCTTCTTCTATCTTCCTTTATCTTCTTTTATCTCCTTTCACTAGCCAATGATTTTTTCTTCCAACAATTCTTTGATCATACCTTCGATATCAGCATCAGAAGCCGTCAAAGTCTTCGACTCCTTAGCCTGGAACACGATGTTCTTGATGGCCTTCACCTTCGTGGGTGAGCCACTCAGACCACACTGGTTCACATCGCCATCTACATCAGCTACGCTCCACTGGTTGAGTGTCAGCTCGGGGCGCTGCTCATACAGATAGTCGTATGGGGTACCCTCGGCAGGACGCTCCATAGGACAAGTAGCGCGCTTGTACTTCATCACCAGTTTAGCGTTCTGAGGACGACAGGGAGCTGCACTACCGTTAACAGTGAGAACTACGGGCAGAGGAGCCTCAACAGTCTCCACACCACCGTCGATGACACGCTTCACGGTAACCTTCTTAACTCCATTAACTTCCTTAACGTCTTTAACTTCCTCAACATAAGTTACCTGGTTGAGGCCCAGCTTCTGAGCTACCTGAGGACCTACCTGAGCGGTATCACCGTCGATGGCCTGACGACCACCAATCACAATGTCTACGTCGCCTATCTTCTTGATGGCGGTAGCCAGTGCGTAAGAAGTTGCGAGGGTATCGGCACCAGCGAAGAGACGGTCAGTGAGCAACCAACCGGTATCTGCACCACGATAAAGTCCCTGACGGATAATCTCACCTGCACGTGGAGGACCCATCGTGAGGATTCCTACTGTTGAGCCTGGGTTCTGCTCCTTCAAGCGAAGGGCCTGCTCCAAGGCATTCAAATCTTCTGGATTGAAGATGGCGGGCAAGGCAGCACGGTTTACAGTGCCTTCGGCAGTCATGGCGTCCTTACCCACATTTCTTGTGTCGGGTACCTGCTTAGCAAGTACTACAATTTTTAATGCCATATTATAAATAATAATGTGTAAAAATGATATCCTTTTCAAAAAGCGCTGCAAAGGTACTACTTTTTACGGACACAGCCAAATAAAGATGCACAAAAACAGCCCAAATGTGCACACTTCGACTGTTTTGTGCACGATAGTTTCCATTATTTACAGCTTATTTCTTGTCGTAAGCGTGCTGAGGGTAGTCTGTCGTGAAGTGCAGACCGCGACACTCTTTGCGCTCCAAAGCCCAACGGGTAATGAGGTACCCCACATTAATCATATTACGCAATTCGCAGATGTCCTTCGAGGCTTTGACACGCTTGAAGAGGCGTTCGGTCTCCTCGTAAAGCATGTCAAGACGGTCCCAGGCACGATGCAGACGCAGGTCTGAGCGTACGATACCTACATAGTTGGACATGATCTGGTTGACTTCCTTGACACTCTGCGTGATAAGCACCTTCTCTTCGTTGGTCATGGTGCCTTCGTCGTTCCATTCGGGAATGCGGTCGTTGAACTCATACAGGTCGACATGCTCCAGCGAGTTCTTGGCAGCAGTCTCTGCATAGACCACAGCCTCGATGAGTGAGTTGGAGGCCAGTCGGTTGCCGCCATGCAGACCTGTGCAGGAACACTCGCCAAGCGCATAGAGGCGCTGGATGCTGGTCTGTCCGTTGAGGTCGACCTTGATGCCGCCACACATATAGTGGGCTGCTGGGCGCACAGGGATATAATCGGTCGTAATATCGATACCTATCGACAGGCACTTCTGGTAGATATTGGGGAAGTGCTTGCGGGTCTCGGCAGGATCCTTATGGGTAACATCCAGACAGACATGGTCCAGTCCGTGAATCTTCATCTCCTTATCAATGGCTCGCGCCACGATATCGCGCGGTGCCAGACTGAGACGCTCGTCGTATTTCTCCATAAAGGTCTCGCCATTGGGCAACTTCAAGATGCCGCCATAGCCGCGCATTGCCTCAGTAATAAGGTAGGCGGGGTGTGTCTCCTTGGGATTATGGAGCACGGTGGGGTGGAACTGTACAAACTCCATATCGGCAACTGTTCCCTTGGCACGGTAGACCATGGCAATGCCATCGCCTGTAGCAATAACGGGGTTGGAGGTCGTCACATAGACGGCACCGCAGCCACCGGTACACATCACGGTAACCTTGGCGAGATAGGTGTCGACTTTCTGCGTGTCGGGATTGAGTACATAGGCACCATAGCACTGAATATTGGGTGAGCGGCGTGTCACACGAACGCCCAAGTGGTGCTGGGTGATAATCTCCACCGCAAAGTGGTTCTCCTTGATATCAATATTGGGATTGTTGCGCACAGCAGCCATCAGTCCGCGCTGTATCTCGGCTCCTGTATCGTCAGCATGATGCAGGATGCGGAACTCCGAGTGTCCGCCCTCACGGTGCAGATCGAAATTGCCATCGCTCTTCTTGTCGAAGTTGACACCCCAGTTCACCAGTTCACGAATCTGCTCGGGTGCCATCTTTACTACTTGCTCCACGGCTTTGGGGTCACTGATATAGTCGCCCGCAATCATCGTGTCTTCAATATGTTTCTCGAAGTTGTCGAGTTCGAGATTGGTGACCGATGCCACGCCACCTTGGGCAAACGAGGTGTTAGCCTCATCTAGCGATGTCTTACAGATCATACACACTCTACCCTTGTTGGCGCGAGCCACCTTCAAGGCATAGCTCATACCGGCTACGCCAGCTCCTATCACGAGGAAATCGTACTTGTAAACCATTCTTTTTTTAAGTTATACGGTGCAAAATTACAAATTATTTTTGTATTTTTGCAAACGAAATGAAGAAATATCTGTTTTTACTACTATTATGGTGTCTTTCAGCGCTGTCTTTTGCACAAGACAGCCTACGTATCAGACTGGACTCGCTGCTGGAGGATTCGATGTTTGAGACGTCGCAGGTGGGGCTGATGGTCTATGATCTGACAGCAGACTCGGTATATTACCAATACAATGAGCGCCAGCTGTTGCGACCAGCCTCAACGATGAAGTTGGTGACGGCCATCACGGCACTGGACCAGTTAGGACCCAACTATGACTTCCAGACACACGTCTACTATACGGGCGACATCAAAAACCGCACACTGGTGGGCAACATCTACTGCGTAGGCGGTTTCGACCCCACCCTGTCACTGGGCGACGTGACTGACATGGCGCTGAGTGTGCAGCAGTTAGGCATTGACAGCATTTCCGGCATGCTGGTGGCTGACCGCACGATGAAGGAGCCGTTAGACTATGGTGAAGGGTGGTGCTGGGATGACGACAACCCTTTGCTGACAGCGCTATCCATCGGCAGGAAGAACATTTTCCTGACGACCTTCTCTGAGGAGGTGGCCAGACTGGGCATCAACCTGGAGAATGTAAGACTGGTGGAAGGACAAGTGCCTGGCAACGCACGCCATCTGACGACAATCCGTCACAACATCTCTCAGGTGCTGGACCGTATGATGAAGAAAAGCGACAACTTCTACGCGGAAGCTGTCTTCTACCAGACGGCAGCGAGCGTTAGAAAGCATCATGCCAAAGCTTCTGACGCACTGGGTGTTACCCGCAAACTGCTGAAACGGCTGGGACTGGATGCCGAGAGCTACCGACTGGCAGACGGCAGTGGTCTGTCACTCTACAACTATATCAGTGCAGAGCTGTTGTGCCGTCTGCTGAAATATGCCTGGCAATCACCTCAGATTCATGATGCGCTATGGTTCTCGCTGCCTATTGCCGGCATTGACGGCACACTGGAGAAGCGCATGGTGAAGACCGTTGCTGAGGGTAACGTACGTGCCAAGACGGGTACGGTGACTGGTGTTTCATCGCTGGCAGGATACTGTACGGCGGAGAATGGTCATCAACTCTGTTTCAGCATCATCAACCAGGGCATTATGCGTGGTGCTGACGGCAAAGCATTCCAAGACCGCTTCTGTCAGGCGCTGTGCGGTGAGAAGAAAGAAGTTAGAGAAGTTAAGGGAGTTAAGGGAGTTAAACGCTCTGTACGTAGCGCTCGAAAGCATCGCGGTAGGCGTCGGTGACACGAATTACCTCGTCGCCAATATATACACATAGGTTACGGTCAACCGTTCTTATCTTGTCCAGACGGACAACATAGGAGCGGTTGATTCGCATAAAGGCATCTGCAGGCAGGGCTTCCTCCACAGCAGTCATCGTCATGTGGGTAGTCAATGGCAGGCGCTCGCCATCTATATGGAAACGCACATAGTCCTTCATGCCCTCTACATACAGTATATTGTCGAAGTTTACCTGACGCAACTCACCATCAACACGGATGAACATCGTCTTAGGTGCTGTCGGAGCCTCCTTTTGATGACTGAACCACTGTTGCGCCTTCTCTACAGCAGCAATGAACTTGTTGTAGCGGATGGGCTTCAAGAGAAAGTCGACAGCAGAGACCTCGTAGCTCTCGAAGGCATACTCCTTGAAAGCCGTGGTGAAGATTACCTTCGTACCCTCTGGCAACATGTGCGACAGTTCCATACCGTTCATGTCGGGCATCTGGATATCCATAAAGGCCAGATTGACGGGATGCTCCCTCAGCCAGGCCAGCGCCTCGACGCTATCGGTAAAGGAAGTCTCCAGACGCAGCTGGGGTGTCTTCTGCACGAACGACTCCAAGAGTTTGACGGCCAGCGGCTCGTCATCGACAATGATGCAAGTGAGTTCAGAATTCATAGTTTATAATTCGATGGTGATTTTCACCTTATATATATTATCTTCAAGGGTTTGCTCCCACGTATAACGGTTCTGATAGATGAGGTCCAATCGCCGACGGGTATTCTCAAGACCTATTCCCGAACCGCTACGGTCTGTATCGCTCTTGGGGAAGTTGGTATTCTCGCAGGTGAAGGTAAGTTGATGCTCGTCGGCAGTGAGTGCGATATCGATGCGTGAGTCGCGATTGCTGCTGACGCCATGCTTGAAGGCATTCTCGATGAGCGAGATGAAGAGCAGCGGAGCGATAGTTAATGGAGAATTGGCAATAGACAATTGACAATTGACCACCGTCTTCTCGCTACAGCGCAGCTTCATCAGCGCAATATAGTTTCTCATGAATTCCACCTCGCCACTGATGGGTACTGTCTTCTTATTAGTCTCGTACATGGCATAGCGCAGCAGGTCACTCAGCTGGGCAATGGCATCTTGTGCAGCATCGGGGTCAATCTGCGTCAGACTGGAGATATTGTTCAGCGTATTGAACAGGAAGTGCGGATTAATCTGGTTCTTCAACCATGCGAGTTCAGCCTCCGTATTCTTGGCCTTCTCTTCTATCAGCTGCTGGCGAATCTGGCGGGTATGGATAAAGTGACGAATACCAATGGCTATAGCTGCTATCATACAGTTGAGCACCAGGAACATCAGGAATCCGCCAAAGAAGCCAACCCACATATTTGTATCCATCGCCGGCATGTTGGGAATACTGTCTCGGTTCAAATAAACCACGAAGAACTGGTAGTTGAGCCCCAAAATCAGTACGAGGTTGATGAGTACGAACCACCAATGGCGCCGCTTAAAGAAGAGGTACGGGCCCAGCAGGTAGAAATTGATGAAATAGACAACCAACGGAGCTTGAAACAATCCCCATACAACGTAGAACGATGTCCGGGTGGCTGTCACGTCCTGTGTGCTCAGGAATGTAGCCAGTGGCAGTGCGAACAGAACCACTGTCCAAACTGCCACTTGTGCTATAAACAGCCACATATCTTTTTTCTGTATCTTCATCATACGGCTGCAAAGATAATCATTTTTTTTTTAATTACCAACATTTCCGCTGCCAACACTGTTAATCGCCTCACCACTACTCTGGTGTTCGATGTAGTCGCTCTCTACGCGGCTGCGACGCTGCATAAACTGCTTCTTCGTGTTGCCGAAGGTGTAAGAAACGCTGACTGACACGCTCTGCATAGGCACCTTGATGTCCATCTTGTTGGTGAAATCCTTACCCTCGGAGTAGCTGTTGATAGCCAGTGCACCACCATTGCCCAGACCCGTCATACCCATGACGCTGATGGTCAGTTTGTCGTCGAAGAACGACTTGGAGAGTGTTCCTGTCAGCATGTTGAAGCCACTGCTCCATCCCTGTAGGTTATAACTCTTGGTAGAGGTGATGAGATAGGCGCTGAGCTTGATGTTCCAGGGCAGTGTCTGCTGCAGTCCTGCCATCACGTTGGCATGCCAGCCGTGGTTCTGGATGTCGAGGGCCTTGGAGCGCATATCGCTATAGTCCACGGCACCGTTCAGGAAGAGGCGCGTATTCTTGTGTACCAGCCAGTTGACATAGGCATTCAGACTGGTCATGTGGTTCTTGGCGGTATTGTCGTAGGTGGTGTTCAACAGGTTGTTGCTGTCATAGAAGGAGTACGACTCGATGGCATTGTCTGTAAAACTATGGCGCAGGTTGACGCTGAACATCATCTTGGCAGAGAAGGAGTTGAAGGCCAGTCCGATGTTGTGCGACTTCTCCGTGTCAAGGTCGGGATTACCATACGACAGCATGGTGGGGTTCGAACGGTCCACATAAGGATTCAGATAGGTGATGCCAGGACGTGAGATGCGCATATTGTAGGTCAGCGCGATATTGGTGGAGGGGTTCAGACTGTACGACAGACTGGCTGAGGGTACGAGGTTACCATAGCGTGTAGAGAAGTCGTTGCCCTTGCCCAACTGGTAGCTGACATCCTGCCAGGTCTGCTCGTAGCGCAGACCAGCCTTCGAGCTGAAGTTGCCGAAGCGGCTGACGAGTTCTGCATAGCCTGCCAAGATGCTGTTATTATACTTATACTCTGAACTCATCTGGTCGCTATAGACACCCTGCAGATAGTAGTCGGCATCTGACGTAGCTCTGCGGAAGCTGTACTTCAGACCGGCGTTCAGCGTGTGGGCAGTGCTCAACGGTGTGGTATAGTCCACCTGGAAGATATGGTCGGTGGTGCGCTCCTTATTCTCTGAATAGCGGTCGGTCAGATCCATGCCGGGGAAGGTACTCGTCTGGTCAAAGCCGCTCTCCATCTCGCTCTTCGTGGGGGCATAGGTCAGCTGGTAGGTCAGCGTGATACTGCTGGTACGAGCATCGTTCAGAAAGCGCTGATAGTCCAGGCTACCATTAAACGAGGTACGGCGCATCTTGGTGTCGTTGGTATTGCCATAGGAGAAGCCTGGGCCATACACGCCACCGCCAAAGGTGGTTTTCGTCAGTCCGTCGCTATTCATATTAAAAGAGGTGATACCTGCTGTCAGACCGATAGAACTCTTGGCATCAAGTTCATAGCCCAGCGTCAGATTGCCCATGGTAAAGGGTATCTTCATCTTCGACTCCGACTCAGAGAGCATGGTCGACGAGAGTGCTCCTAACTGTGTACGCTCCATAGTGGTCGTCGTAGTTCCTGGAGTCTGCTTGCTATAGGTGATGTTGGTGCTGTACGACAACTTGCCCTGCTGACCACTGACAAAAGCGCTACCACCCAACTGGCGGTTGCCGGCCTGCACGCGGAGGGTACCATTGTAGCCGTTGAGACTCTCTCCACCGCCCATCATAGTCATCATCTCCTTGTTCATCACGATGTTCAGCACACCTGCCCCACCCTCTGCATCATACTTGGCACCAGGGTTGGTAACAACCTCGATAGACTTCACCATCGAGGCAGGCATAGACTTAAACACCTGACTGGGCGCAGAGGACATCATCATATTGGGCTTGCCATCTACATACACCTTGAACGAGCTGCTGCCATTCACCGTAATGTTGTCCTCACCATCTACGCTGACCATGGGAACCTTGCGCAACATGTCGAGAACGGTAGAGGCCTTGGCGTCTTCATCGTTCTTGACATCGTAGCTCAGCTTGTCGGCATCGGCCTTGACCAGTCGGCGCATGCGGGTTACGGTGACACCATCCAGGTCCTTCGACCAGGTAATGCTGTCGTTAGCTTTCGTGTTAGTCTCCTGAGCCATTACGATGGTAGCCATGGCTGTCATTGCGAGTATGAGAATAGTTGTTTTCATCGTTTTATGCGTTTTTGATTTAATTTTCTGCTGCAAAGATAAGGTATATTGCCGTATATACCAAATGACTTTCGACGAAATACGGCCCGTCTTTCGACGAGATTATTGCACGAAGAGGCAAAAAGAATGATAAAAAGTATGGCTATTTCCTTTTTTCTTATTAACTTTGCCAACCGAAAACAAAATATACTTCTATGAAAAAGATTTTTCTGACGACACTGACCGTTATGCTCTGTTGGGCTGCCGGCAACGCTAAGGTAAATGGTACAGAACCTGAAGACAACACTCCCGACGGTGTAGAGGCTGTAGACTTAGGACTTAGCGTAAAGTGGGCTAATGTGAATATGGGCGCCAAGAATTCGACAGACTTTGGCAACTACTACGCATGGGGTGAGACCAAGACGAAAGACTACTACTCATGGGACACCTATACATGGAGCAGAGGAAACTCTCCAATGCTAACCAAATATTCTAATAGCGACAGAAAGTTTCAGCTGAATCCTGCCGACGATGCCGCCAGTGCCAATTGGGGCGGTAAATGGCGCATGCCGACCGAGGCAGAGTGCGACGAGTTGGCAAACCCAGACAACTGCACATGGGAATGGACTACGAAAAATGGTGTCAACGGCTATAAGGTGACTGGCAAGAAGACGGGCAAATCCATCTTCCTACCCATTACTGGTTTCCGCTTCTACGGACGCACGCAGTTCCGTGCCGTCTATGGCTTCTACTGGACATCAACCCTCTTCACGGGCAATCCTCAGAATGCCATGTGTCTGGAGTTCAACCTCTCTGAGGTCAAAGTACATTACGGCAACCTTACCAGCAACCGCTTCAGCGGTCACTGCATCCGCGCCGTACAGGGAAAATGAGCTTTACAACGACGATACTGGAATGGTTTAAGGAGAACGGTCGGTCACTGCCGTGGCGTGAGACACGTGACCCGTATGCCATCTGGTTGTCGGAAATTATCCTTCAACAGACTCGTATAGAACAGGGGCGCCCCTACTGGGAGCGCTTCATGAAACAGTGGCCTACAGTAGAGGCACTGGCCCAAGCTACAGAGGACGAGGTGTTGCGCGAATGGCAAGGACTGGGCTACTACAGTCGTGCGCGCAATCTGCACACGGCGGCTCAGCAAATTGTTGCGCGTGGTGGTTTCCCTACCACATTAGAGGGCATCAAGGCCCTGAAGGGTGTGGGCGACTACACGGCAGCAGCCATTGGCAGCATAGCCTTCAACCTGCCAGCAGCGGTGGTCGACGGCAACGTCTATCGCGTGCTGGCGCGCCACTTCGGCATCGATACACCTATCAACACTACGGAGGGTAAGAAGCTTTTTGCCGCCCTTGCCCAAGACCAACTATCATCTATCACCGACCATCGCTCTCCCCTCCCCATGGAGGGGTCGGGGGAGGCTGCTCTTTACAATCAGGCCATAATGGACTTTGGTGCCATCCAATGTACCCCATCAAATCCACAGTGCCTGCAATGTCCATTGCAGGACTCCTGCATCGCTTTCCGTGAGGGGCGCACTGATGCGCTGCCCGTCAAGCAAAAGACGCTCAAAGTCAAGGAGCGCCAACTGACCTACATATATATAAGGTGTAACGGCTATACGGCTATCCACCGCCGTCCTGCCGGCGACATCTGGCAGGGACTCTATGAACCGTGGCTGACAGAGCAGGTGCCACAGGGCGCTGTCTTGCAGCGTCAACACGTCAAGCACGTGCTAACCCACCGCATCCTCTATGCCGACTTCTGGCTGTGGGAGGTTGACAAGCGTCCGACACTCCCTGAGGGATACTTCTGGATAAAGGAAGATGAGGTAGGCAACTATGGAGTGCCACGCCTCATAGAACTATTGATAGAAACTCTAAACACTTAACGAATATGATAAACATTGCCATCTTTGTGTCGGGAAGCGGCACGAACTGTGAGAATCTGATACGCTACTTCAAAGATTCGGAGCGTGTCAATTGTGCCCTCGTAGTCAGCAACAAGGCCGACGCCTATGGTCTGGTGCGTGCCGAGCGCTTAGGCGTGGCGACAGCTGTAATGCCTAAGGCAGAGCTTAACGATCCGGAGGTGATGATGCCGCTGCTCAAGAAGTATGACATCCAGTTTATCGTACTGGCTGGATTCCTGCCGCTGGTACCCAACTTTCTGGTGGATGCCTTCCCCCGCAAGATTGTAAACATCCACCCTGCCCTACTGCCAAAGTATGGTGGCAAAGGCATGTGGGGACACCATGTACATGAGGCTGTGAAGGCTGCCGGCGAAAAAGAGACGGGAATGACCGTACACTATGTCACCCCCGTCTGCGACTCTGGTGAGATTATCGCACAATTCCGTGTAGCACTGTCGCCAGACGACACTGCCGACGACATTGCAGCTAAGGAGCACCAACTGGAGATGGAACACTTCCCGCGCATCGTGGAACAGGTCATCGACGAGACGTTCTATCTCTGATTATTTCTTCTTCATCTTGACAATGATGCGGCCCTTGCCCTGGCCATCCTTGGGCTTCTGGACGTCCATACTTTCAATGTTGGCAGGGGTGATGGTTTTCAGTGTTTCAATGTCCACCAACTTGCCATCTACCTCAATGTCATACTCATTGGTGTTGAAGGTGCCGCCCTCGGTCATCTTCTTTGGGCTATCGTCCTGCAACATAAAGGAAACGGGCACAGCGTACTTGACACGGACCACCTTGCCGTTCTGTCGGCCGGGCACCCAGTTGGGCATGGCGTTGATGACGCGCACGGCCTCAGCGTCCAGCAACGGCGATACGGACTTGACGACCTCGGTTCCTGAGATGCTGCCGTCTTTCTCTACCACAAAAGTAAGGATGACACGTCCCTGAACACCTGCCTTATGAGCTGCCTTAGGATAGCGTATATTCGCGGCAAGATACTCATACAGCGCAGACGGGCCGCCAGGGAACTGGGGCATCTCTTCGACGACGTCGAAGGCTCGATCCATCTTTTGGTCAACCTTCAATGGGTTAGGCATTTCTACAGGCTCTACTTGCTGCGGCTGTGCAGGGGGCGCCACCACGACAAGCTCATTGACAGTATCTGTCTTGACGGTCGTGTTCTTTTTGCCCTTCTTGATAATCTTTTTCTGGGGCTCTTCATAACGATAGTCAGTAATGGTCTCGGCATTCAGCGCCAGAGCAGTACCGACGATGGGCAACAGGGCAAGGAGCTTTAACAGACTGGTTCTCTGTGATTTCTTATGTAACATCATGGTTATACGATTTTTGAGGGTACTGTGTGAGATACCGTTTGCAATGGAGTACCCGCCAATGCTTACGGCCTTGGTGATTAACAGATATTGATATTGACGCGCATTAATCCCTTGAGAGAGTACTGCACCGTCAGCCTCATACTCATGGATGGCACGCAAATCCTGGCGCAGCATCCACATGGCGGGGTTGAACCACTGGAGGGCGGTGAGCAGATCCACGAGGAGCAGGTCCCAGGAGTGTCTGAGACGGATATGTCCCCGTTCATGAGCAAGAATGGCAGCGTTATGTTCTTCGTAGTCACTGCGATTCATCACTATATAGTGCATCCAGCTGAATGGCGACACCTCAGCGTTACCGGTCACGCAGAGAATGGTACCATCAGGTAGTGGATGACGCTCGCTTTTACGTATTAACAGCCAGACTTTCAACACCGACGACAACGTGTGGAATAGTGTCAGCACCATACCTATTATTAATAGGACGGACAGGGGCAACTGCCAAGGTGTTGACGGCGCCTCAGCGACTGTCTCCATCTGGATATCGCCTACCGTAACAATCGGTGTAGCCTCCAGCGTCACCGTCTTGTGCATGGTGATAACGCACAATGGCAACACGAACGAGGCTACTGCCGTCAGCAACAGTACCACGCGGTTTACTCTGTGGAATGTCTCACGACTGAGCATCAGGCGGTAGAACATATAGAACAACGCTATCAACACTGCCACCTTGGCATCGTATATCAGAAAGTCGGTCATACGCTTACGATTGTTGGTTTTCTATCTGGTCAATGAGTTCGCGCAGTTCCTCTACGCTGATCTTCTCTTCTTTGACAAACGAGGAGACGGCAGAGAGGTAGGAGTCGTCGAAGTAGTTCTTGATGATACCTGCAATGGATTTGCGTCCGTACTCCGTTTCTGAAATCAGCGGATAGTACTGGTAGGTATTGCCAAACTGCTTATGGGCGAGAAAGCCTTCACGTTCCAGGATGCGGACAATGGTAGACAGCGTATTGAAGTGAGGGCGAGGCTCGGCATAGTGTTCCTGCAACTCACGGACGAACATCGGACCGTACTGCCAGTACAAATCCATGATTTCCTTTTCCTTGTTAGTCAGTTTCTTCATTGTTTCATAGGTTTTGGGTTTACCAAATTTGATGCGTCATCATCAATATCTGCTGCAAAGTAACTAAAAGTTTTCGTTATGCACAACTAAACGTTTTAGTTTTTAAACTATTTTAATTAGTTTCTTTAGTTGTTAACCTTTCAGACATAACAGAAGTCGGATGTCTTGGACAGCAAAAAAAGACTGCACGGAAGGAGAAGAACGACGCTCTCTCTCTTCCGTGCAGTCTAAACTATATGGAACGCTTGTAACGATTACAAGTTAGCCAGTTCTATGACCTTGTCGACAGCAGCACTGAGTCCGTCGACACTCTTACCGCCAGCCTGAGCGAAGTGGGGCTGACCACCGCCACCACCCTGGATGAGCTTGGCGGCCTCGCGAACCATCTGACCAGCATTCAGTCCGTGGTCGCTGACCATGTCGTCGCTCATCATGATAGAGAGCTGGGGCTTGTTGTTGTCGTGAGTACCCAGCACACAGAGCAGTGAGCCCTCGACAGCGGCACGAATCTTGAAGGCAAGGTCCTTGGCAGCGGCAGGATTCATGGGCAGTACGCTGGTAACCACCTTGACGCCGTTGACCAGGCGAGCCTTTTCAACGAGTGTCTTGGCAGCACGCTCCACAGCCTGTGCCTGGAAACCTTCAATCTCCTTCTTCATGCTGTCGTGCTCCTCGATATACTTCTGGATGACACCCTGCAGGTCCTTGGCATTGTTGAAGAATGACTTCACGGCCTTCAGAATATCTTCCGTCTGATACAGCAGTTCCTCACATGCCTTACCCGTGCGGGCCTCGATACGACGAATACCAGCGGCAACACTGCTCTCAGAGATGATCTTGAAGAAACCGATGCGACCTGTTGAGCTAGCATGGATACCACCACAGAACTCACAGCTGGGACCGAAACGGACCACACGCACCTTGTCGCCATACTTCTCGCCGAACAGGGCGATGGCACCGAGCTTCTTGGCCTCGTTGAAGGGTACGTCGCGATGCTCGTCGATATGGATGTCCTGACGAATCATGTCGTTGACCATGCGCTCTACCTCGCGCAACTGCTCGTCGCTGACCTTCTCAAAGTGAGAGAAGTCGAAGCGCAGCGTGTCGGGTGAGACAAACGAACCCTTCTGCTCTACGTGGTCGCCCAGAATCTGCTTCAAGGCATAGTCGAGCAGGTGGGTAGCGGTATGGTTGGCAGCAGAGGCATTGCGCTTGTCGGTATCTACACAGGCCATAAACTCTGCGGCAGGGTTCTTGGGCAACTGCTTCACAATATGTACGCTCTGGTTGTTCTCGCGCTTGGTGTCAACAATCTCGATGGTCTCATCTTCGTTGACGAGTACACCACAGTCACCGACCTGTCCACCCATCTCACCATAGAAAGGTGTAGCGTCGAGTACCAACTCGTAGAACTCGTTCTTCTTCTGGGTCACCTTGCGGTAGCGCAGAATATGACAGTTGTATTCAGTATAGTCGTAACCAACAAACTGCTGTTCGCCGGCCTTCAGCTCTACCCAGTCACTGTTCTCAACAGCGGCGGCATTGCGAGCACGCTCCTTCTGCTTCTGCATCTCTACATTGAACTGCTCCTCGTCAACGGTGAAACCGTTCTCACGACAGATAAGTTCGGTGAGGTCGAGGGGGAAACCGTAGGTATCGAACAGGCGGAAAGCCTGAACGCCGTCCAACTGGTTCTTGCCCTGAGCCTTGAGGTCGGCCATAGCCTTGTCAAGCAAGGCGATACCCTTGTCAAGGGTGCGCAGGAAACTGTCTTCCTCTTCCTTGATAACCTTGGTAATCAACTGCTGCTGAGCCTTCAGCTCTGGGAAGGCGTCGCCCATCTCATGAACGAGTGTAGGCACAAGCTTATATAGGAAGCCTTCCTTCTGACCGAGGAAGGTGTAGGCATAGCGTACGGCACGGCGCAGGATGCGACGGATGACATAGCCGGCCTTGGCATTGCTGGGCAGCTGACCGTCAGCGATAGAGAACGAGACGGCACGCAGGTGGTCGGCACAGACGCGCATAGCGACATCGGTGTCCTCTTTCTCACCATACTTCTGACCACTAATCTGCTCCTCAGCCTTGATGATGGGCTGGAAAATGTCGGTGTCGTAGTTAGAGTGCTTGCCCTGCAGCATGCGCACCAGACGCTCGAAGCCCATACCGGTATCGATAACGTTCATGGCCAGCTTCTCCAAAGAACCGTCTGCCTTGCGGTTAAACTGCATGAATACGAGGTTCCAGATCTCAATCACCTGTGGGTCGTCCATGTTGACCAACTCACGACCGGGTTTCTTAGCCTTCTCCTCAGGGGTGCGGCTGTCTACGTGAATCTCTGAGCAGGGACCACAAGGACCTGTATCGCCCATCTCCCAGAAGTTGTCGTGCTTGTTACCATTGATAATATGGTCAGCAGGAACGTGCTTCAGCCAGTACTGCTCAGCCTCGTCGTCACGCGCCAGTCCTTCTGAGGGGTCGCCCTCGAAGACGGTGACATAAAGGTCTTTGGGGTCCAGTCCGATAACATCTACC
>Ga0310691_10002928_pt1 | contig 21396 bp, 17 predicted proteins | sample 176DNAGHGlowgp2_FD_203887 | JGI IMG/M metagenome (GOLD analysis project Ga0310691, IMG submission 203887) | Sheep rumen microbial communities from Palmerston North, Manawatu-Wanganui, New Zealand - 1766 DNA GHGlow gp2 (v2) (version 2) | ecosystem: Host-associated > Mammals > Digestive system >...
TTCCCGTACCTACACCCTTATTAAGAGGAGAATTCTTTTTACTATTAATAATTCTTGTTTTCGCAATATGTTACTACCTTTTTAAATCTGATAAACTTTTTCTATATTTTGGGAAACGCTTTATTCTTCTCTTCGAATTATGATTCGAAAAAATATATTGATTTTTCGATGAGATTCTCTGAGAAAACCAGAAATTTCGAGTAAAATCTTTTGTAATAGGTATTTTCTTCGTTATCCTATTTTCGAACCTAATGTGATCCCTAATCGATTTTCTTAATACAATGTTTCCATGATTAGATACTTACATTACAGCACCGACAACTGATGCAAACTTTAATGTAGCTATGGCTCTAATCGCCGTCTTACTAGTTTTATATCTTCAACGAAGAAAACTCTGAATATTAAAGTTTATATATTCTTATCTTCCAATTTTCTGAAAAAATATTATTACAATAGAAAAAGGGAATAAACCTAATTATCTATACTATCCTTTACGACTATTTATCAAAATATTTGATATCATCATCTCTCTGTTTGTATGAATACTTGATATTATATGAAATATCGCAAAAGTCATCTCACTTTCCTTTAGGCTTACAGGGAATATGATGTCTTGAACAATTCTCCTTTGAATGTTAGTTGTTGGAATGAATCTATTAACTATGAAGATAACTAACACAGAATTCCCAATATTGTTTCCTTTAATTGTGGTACTTCAAGGATTATTGGTTGCTGTAATTCAAGCCTTTGTTTTTGCGTTATTAACCGCAATTTTTATCAAAGTTGCAACAGAAGAATAGCCTTTATCTTTATTATTATATATCTATGAATACTTTAGGTTTTTTATGAGCAGGTCTAGCTGTTGGTCTAGGTGGTATTGGTGCGGGATTTTGAGAAGCAATGATTGCTGCATCAGCAATGAACGCAATATTAAGAAATCCCGATTTAAAAGGTAAGTTAATGACTTTTATGATTCTCTTTATTGCACTAGATGAAACCGTAGCAATTTATGGTCTTATTGTAGCTCTACAAATTCTATGAATAGACGCTACAAGTATGACAAACCCTCATATGCTTATTGCGGCCGGACTTGCTGTAGGTCTTCCATGAATAGCAGTTTGAATTGGAGAATGACGGGTTGCTAAAACATCAGTTGAAAATATGTGAAAAAATCCTGAACTTAGTTCAACTTTTATGGTACTTACAATTTTAGGGATGGCTCTTGTTGAATCAGCCGCAATCTACTGATTAGTTGTTGCTTTTGACCTTATTGGTGCTTAATTTTATCTTAAGAAAGAATCTGATGGACATCCACATTGATTTAGTAATAGCATGAATTATAAATTTCTTAATATTAGTTTTTCTCTTCAGAAAATTATTATGAGATAAAATCGTTCAACAAGTAGAAGAAAGAAAAACTATGTTAGCTAAATTAAAGAAAGCAGATGATGAGTATAAAAGAATGATAGAGTTTGCAAGAAAAGAGTCAGACTTAATCATTTCCAAAGCTGAAAAAAAGAAAAATGAATTAATCCACGAAGCTCACCTAGTCGCAGAAGAAGACAAGAAAAAAATTATAGAAGAAGGAAAATATAAAGTAAAAATTATGAAAGCCGATGCAGAACGCGAGAATGAAAAATTAGAAAAACAATTAAAAGAAGAACGAATTGATTCAGTAAAACAAACTTCAAAAAAAGTTGTAAAAAGATTATTAAAGCACAATAAAGAACTATCTGATGATTACTTCTGAGTTCTAGCGGAAGATCTACAAGATCGCAATAAAATTTTTTAATTAATACACAAAAATAAATGGACAAAGAAGCCGTATTAAAAAAATTTCTAGAAGACAAAGAAGTGTATAAAGTAATTCAACATCTAGAAGTTATATTGGCTCTAGTAAGAAAATATTGAAAAAAACTTATGCTAAAAAATTTTATAAGTTGAATAGAAAAAATCAATAAAGATATTGCTGATTTAATCTATTTACTTGATGGAATACACCTTCTTAAAGAAAAAGAATTATCTAGATTTATACGCGATTTAAAGCAGAAAGTTGCAGAAAAATACCTCGATTTCAGATTATATTCAAACGATGAAAAAATTATTACACCTTTAAAAGATTTTCTTGAGAGACAATTTTGAAAAGGAGTAAATCTAGAATATGAGCCCATTGAATCTAACAATCTAACAGTACATATGAAGGGGCATGGATATTCATTTAATAGATCTTTAGAAACAGACATTGATAAACTACTAGCATAACCTTTAACTTTAATAAACAAATAACAGATGTGAGTAATTCAAGAACTACTTGGACAAATTGAAGAATGAATTCAAAAGGCACAGCTTAACGACGATTTCCTAAAAAGATGAGAAATCCTCGAATTAAAAGATGGAGTTGCCACTGTTATATGACTTGATTCTGTTATGTTTTCAGAAATCGTTGTTTTCGATAACGGAATTAAAGGACTTGTACTTGACCTTTCCGTTGACGGAGTATGAGTTTTAGTCTTATGAGATTATACAAGCCTCAAACAAGGAGACACCGTACTTTCAACAGGACGTGTTTTTAGTGTAGGGGTATGAGAAGAATATCTCTGAAGAGTTTTAAACGGAATTTGAGAACCAATTGATGGAGGAAGGAGTATCAAACCTAAAAAATATTGATTAGTTGAAAAAATTGCACCTTGAGTAATTACAAGAAAATCTGTAAACGTTCCATTAGAAACAGGAATTAAATCAATAGATGCTATGGTTCCTATATGAAGATGACAGAGAGAATTAATTATTTGAAATAGACAAACAGGAAAAACAACAATAGCAACAGATACCATACTTAATCAAAAATGAAAAAATGTTTATTGTATATACGTCGCTATCTGACAGAAAGAATCAAAAATTAGAAGAATTGTTGAAATGCTAAAAGAAAAAGGAGCAATGGAATATACCATTATTGTAAACGCACCTATTTCTGATCCAGCAGTTATCCAATATATTGCTCCATACGTTTGATGCGCATTATGAGAATATTTCATGGAACACGGAAAAGACGCATTAATAATATATGATGATCTTTCAAAACATGCTGTTGCATATAGAGAAATTTCCCTACTTCTAAGAAGACCTCCTGGAAGAGAAGCATATCCATGAGATGTCTTTTATCTACACTCAAAGCTTCTTGAAAGAGCCGCCAGGGTTCAAGATGAGTTCTGAGGTGGTAGCTTAACAGCTCTACCAATAATAGAAACTCTGGATTCTGATATTTCAGCATATATTCCAACAAATGTAATATCAATTACAGATTGACAAATATTCTTAGAAACCGATCTTTTTAATTCTGGTTTTAAACCAGCTATTGACGTTGGATTCTCTGTTTCAAGAGTTTGATGATCAGCACAGACCAAGATAATGAAAAAAGTTGCATGAAAATTAAGATTAGAATTAGCAACTTATAATGAATTAGCAAGTTTTTCTCAATTTGCATCAGATTTAGATGCTTCTACTAGAAGAAAACTAGATAACTGAGCTAAACTAATGGAAATGTTAAAACAGACTAACGATTCTCCTATTCCGTTCTATAAACAAGTTGTTCTTTTGTATATGGGAATCAATTGATATTTTGAAAAAATACCGTTAGAAGAAATAAAAAATATAGAAAAAACAATGTATCAAAAATTAGACACCACCCATATTTCACTTGCTGAAGAAATAAAGAAACAAAAAGATTTAACACCAGAAATAGAAAATAGTATAAAAAAACTCATCTCAGAAATATTAAAAGAATGTGGATTCAACTAAAATTTATTTAAAGGAATAACAAAATGTTATTAAAAATTCATACAGTACATGGTGTAATTTTCGATGGAAATGTTGAAATGGTAGAGCTACCAACAAAAGTATGAGTGCTCTCAATTTTGCCACACCACAATCCACTAACCGCAATGATTACTCCTTGAATTGTAAAATTTATTCCTCTTGAAAAAAGAAAAAGTGAATTCATTGCAGATACAGACTTTCTTTTTGAAGATGAAAAGATTACGATAGCAGTTTGAGAAGGTACTATTTATACAGATTGAGCTGTTGTCATTTTATTTGTAGCATCTGCAACCATAACTCCAAAATCTGATCGTGAAGCACTCGAAGAAATGAAACAAAATTTAGAAAAACAAATTAAAGAAATTAGAGCGTCTTGAAATTCTGATGAAATAGAAAGAGCTTATCTAAACCTCCAAAAACTTACCGCAGATATGGAACTTCTAAAAATAAAAGAAAGAAAATGAGGGAAAATACTTCGCAAGTAATTTATAGTCTCAAATAAAAAAATGGCTAATTTAAAACAAGTGAGAACCAGAATAAAATCTGTAAAAAATCTTCAAAAAATAGTAAAAGCATTGGAGATTGTTTCTACCGTAAAATTACAAAAATTAAAAGGTGTTATCTCCTCATATAAAGATTTTATGCAAAGTTTTATTGAAGTTTTAAAAATTGTAAGAAAAGAAATAAACCTTTTTGACTTTGATGAAAAATCTTGGGACCCCAAAGGAAGAAGATTATTAATTGTTGTAACATGAGACAAAGGTCTATGCTGAAGCATCAACTCAAGAATTTTTAAAAGGATGGAATCAAATTACGGCCAAGCAAAAGACAATGTCGACATCTTCGTTATTTGAAAAAAATGAGTTGAATATTTCGTAAGAAACGGATGGAATGTTGTTGGATCAGCCATCATATCCGACAAAGTACTTCTTGCAGAAATTAATCCAATATCTGCTTATATTAAGAAAGCTTTAGAAGAAAAAAAATACTCAAAAATTAAAGTCTACTTCAACTTCTATAAGACAACAATGAATCAAGTTCTCACAAGATTCAAATTATATCCACTAGACGAAGAAAGTTTTGAAAACTTCCTTGAAAACATAGAACTAAAAATGAATTTACTAGATGATATCAACAATAAATATTTAATGGTAGAACCAGATATTGAAACTTTCAAATTTGATTTTATGCAATTACTCATAAGAACTATAATCTTTTCAGCAGTCATTCATAACAAAACAACAGAATACGCAGCAAGAATGATAGCAATGAAAAATGCAAAGGATAACTGTACTGATTTACTATCAAATCTAAATCTTTTATACAACAAAACACGCCAATACAAAATCACACAAGAGATAACTGAAATCGTTAGTGCAAGCACAGCAATCAATTAATAATTTAATTTTTATTAAAAAAACAATGCCAAAAAAGAAGACAACAACAGAAACCACTTCTAAAAAAGTAAAAAAGAATACAGTTGAATCCCAAGAAACATTGGGAAAAATAATTTCTATAAAAGGAGTTGTAGTTGAAGTTTCCTTTGATTGAATCATCCCTAAAGTATACGACGCCCTCAAAGTCGAAAACAAAAATACGAACTGAAAAAACGTTATAATCGAAGTATTACAAGTGTTAGAAAATTGAGTCGTAAAAGGAATAGCTATGGATTCAACAGATTGACTAAAAAGATGAGATAAGGTACTAAACACACAATCACCAATAAAAGTTCCTGTCGGAGAAGAAGTTTTATGACATATTTTCAACGTCCTTTGAGAAACTATTGATTGATGAAAACAAATTCAATGAAAAGAAGAATGGCCTATCCACAGAGAGGCTCCAGAATTCTCTAATCTTGCTATTAGATCAGAAGTATTGGAAACAGGTATTAAAGTAATCGATCTTCTCGCCCCTATTTTAAAAGGTGGTAAAGTATGACTTTTTTGAGGTGCTTGAGTATGAAAAACCGTAATTATGATGGAATTAATACACAATATTTGAGTTGAACATAGTTGAGTATCAGTTGTTGCTGGAGTATGAGAAAGAACAAGAGAATGAAACGATCTTTATAATGAAATGAAAGAATCTTGAGTTTTAAATAAAACAGCTATGGTATACGGTCAAATGAATGAAACTCCATGACCTAGAGCAAGAGTTGCACTAACAGGTCTTACAATGGCTGAATATTTTAGAGATAAAGAAAGAAAAGATGTCCTTCTTTTTATAGATAATATTTTTAGATTCACTCAAGCTGGTTCAGAAGTATCTGCACTACTTTGAAGGATTCCATCCGCCGTTTGATATCAGCCAACATTAGCAAGTGAAATGTGAGCTTTACAAGAAAGAATTACTTCTACAGATAAAGGATCTATCACATCTGTTCAAGCCGTTTACGTTCCTGCCGACGACTTAACTGATCCAGCACCAGCAACAACATTCACACACCTTGATTCAACAATTGTACTAAATAGAGCCATTGTTGATAAAGGAATATACCCAGCAGTTGATCCATTAGATAGTTATTCTCTAATTCTCAATCCTGAAATAGTCTGAGAAAGACATTATAAAATAGCAAAGGAAATCCAAAAGATTCTCCAAAAATATAAAGATTTACAAGACATTATCGCAATCCTAGGAATGGAAGAATTAAGTGTAGAAGATAAAGTAACTGTCTATAGAGCAAGAAAAATAGAAAAATTTTTCTCACAAAGTTTTGCTGTTGCTGAACAATTTACAGGAATGGAATGAAAATACGTAAAATTAGAAGATACCATTGATGGATTTGAAAAAATTATTAATGGAGATGTAGACGAAATACCAGAAGACTTCTTTATGTATAAAGGAACAATTTCTGAAGTGATTGAAGCCTATGAACAAGATAAAACAAAAAGAAAAAAATAAAACTTAACTAAATTATTTTTCTACAATAAAAAATATAATTAAAATTTTTATTATAAATACAAAAATCTCTAGAATAACACTTCTAGAGATTTTAGATATCAACAAAAGCTATTTAAAAATCTTCATCTTCAATACTATCATCAATAATTGAAATACCTGTAATCTTATCATGAATAAATTGATTATACTTAGAAGTCCAAAAGACATAAATATTACCAACAAAATAGAATAAGTATCAAGTAATTAAACTAGTTCTCATTGCAAGAGATGCAATAGTTTCTGAAGCACCAAAAACGTTAAATAAGAAAGTTATTAACAACGCCAAAGGAATAGGAACTAGCATTAATCCAAATTTAATAAGGATTCTCTTAACTATTTGCTTTTTATTAAACCTCCTTCCCTTAGTTGCAGCTAATTTTAAATGCAATACAGCTTGTCTCCAACCTGGCTCACCATGAGAATTACTAACAAATTCCCATAGAATAAGAAAGATTGCTGTTGTAAGCAATAATGAAATCATTGCACTCTTTCAATAAATATTTCAAAAAACATTAAATCCAAACATATATCCTAATAAGAATAAGATTCAAATAACAATAACTGGAGCAACAAAAATAAGTAAAGGCTTTAATATAACTCTTCTAATAATAATCCTTATCTTCTGTTCTCCTTGATAAAGAACCGGAATTGCATAAAGCGTAACCAAAGTTCCAAAAGAAAGTCAGAACATAATTGTCAATCAAAGAATTGCAAACATACCATTAGAAAGAAGCGTCGACATACCGATTACTGTTGTCAGTGTTGTAGATAGAATCGGCTTTAATCTAGATTTAGCACTTTCTCTAATTGCATCTTCACGACTATATCAATGTGAAACATTATCATTTGCAGAATCAATTAAGATAATTGCATTATTTACAATAATTCACATAAGTGCAACAAATCATATTAAGAACATCATTGAATATGGGTTTCATGTTACAAGCATTCCATAAGTTGCACCAATAAATCACATTAACAATGAATAAGAAATAATTAATGGCTGAATATAACTATTGAATTGTAACACTAAAATACCAAAAATCATAATAAATGCTAAAGCAACTGAAGCTAGCAAAGATTCAATAAGATCCGCATTTTCAACTTGCTCTCAACCTTTTGTATAGCTAACTCAAACAGGGAATTCATATGCATCTCAATAAGCATACAATAAATCATTAACTCCTTCAGCCTTTACTCACTGTAAAAGATTTGCTCAAATCGTTACAGTAATGTCTCAATCATCTCTAACAATACTTGAAATAGCTGGTTTAAAGGTATAGCTTCAAATACTTGCTAAAGGTATTTGTCATGCAGTTGTTGATATAAGTGTTCCCATCAACGTATCAGGAGAAACCGTGTCATTAAAATCATCATATTTTACGTTAATATCATGAGTATCTCCATCAATTTTCAAACTACCAGCCCCCATTCCATTTAATGCTAAATAAAGTGATGGTCAAATAGAAGTTTTAGTTAATCATAATAATGCTAATTTATCTTCATCTAATTCAAATACAAATTGTCATGGACTTTCCTTACTTGAGTTAGTAACATTCTTTGTTCCTGGAATTGTTTTTAAATACTCTTCAAAATCTCTAGCTACTTTTGCCAAGATATCTTGATTAACATGATCTTCTGCTTTTATTTTAATTCATACCTCACTTGAACTACCCATAGATCCAGCAGAACTTGTAACAGTAGCTACACTCACATCAAATCCTTTTTGTTTCAAAACAACTAATTTTTCTGTTAGTTCTTCCTCAATATCAAATGAAGTTCTTTCTCTTTCAGTATGATCAATAAGATTCAACGTTGTTGATACAGTGTTTCAGTTAATAACTGCCGTATAACTAATTAATTCAGGAATATCAGCAAGAATTTCGTGAAGTTCTTTTGTTTTTGAAACCAATGTTTCAGTTGTTTGTCCTGCATCAGAAGTTAAATTAATACTAATATTTTCAGCATCATAAGATGGCATCAATAAGAATCCTAACTTCGGAGAAACAAACATTGCTGTTAAGACAAGAAGCACTATCGGAGAAACAATCCATAAAGCACACCTTACTTTACTATTTAATGTTGCTCTTACTGATTTATCATAAGCAATAATAAGCTTATCTAAAAGCTTATCACGAAATGAACTTTTAGTTTCATTAGTCCTTTCTTGTTTTCACTTTCTATCAGCCTCAAGAATAAGCTTAAGATTGTTATCCAAGTATTGTTCATTTTCCGAATCTTTTTTATAATATTTTTTATCCTTACTTGTTAAAAAGAAAATAGTTGGTGTTCAAGTAAGTGAAATAATAAGTGATGCAACTAAGGTTGTAAAAATGGTTATAGGAATAATAGCCATAGTCTTTCCCATAACTCATGGAAGCATCATAAGAGGAATAAATACAACAACAGTCGTTGCTGTTCATGAAATCAATGAATTCTTATAAGTTTTCACCGATAATAATACAGCATGAAGTGGCTTATATCACTGTTTCATATATTCACTTGCCCCCTGAATAATTACCGTTGCAGTATCTACAGCAATTCACAAACAAATAATAAGAGAAAAATTTGTAAGTGTATTCATCGTATATCAAACAGCATTAAGCACAAAAAAAGTAACAAAAAATGCTAATGGAATTGATACTGTCGCTAAGAATGATTCCATCGCTCAAACAAAACATCGAACAATTAAGAATACTACAAGAAGTGTTGAAATCATATTAACAACAAGATCATTATAGAGTTTAGATACTTTATCTCAAAGATCACTGGTATAAAAATATCACAAACCTTCATACTCATCTTTACTCATTTCCTCATCAATAAGTTTTTTTGCATCTGTTGATGCAGAAAGCACACTTGCAGATGATTTCCTATTTACATTAAGTAAGATAGCTAAATTTCATGAATTTTTTTCTCAGTTTTCAAAATGACCAACATTAATTTGTCCATCACTATCAAAAACTTTTTTAATAGTAGCAATCGATTCTAATGGAATTGTCTTACCATTAGATAATGGAATAGGTGTCTGAGACAATGCCTCTATACTCGTAATCTCTCAATCTATTCTGAAAGAATAATCTTTTTCTCAAATAGTATGCGTTCCTAAAGGTTGGCTAACATTAAATCATTTAATAATACTTACAACCTGTGCTAAAGGAAGTCATAATTGCTCTAATTTACTTTGATTAAGCAAGATATCTATATCATAAGATTCTGCTTTACTAGCAAGACCAGCAAGTGATTGAGAACCATCACTCAAAGAAATTGTATCAATTTTTCAAACTCACTCCAAATCTTTTTTTAACTGAATTGCCTTCTCCTTCAAATAGGTTTCATCATAACGACCATCCTTAGCATAAAGAACTAGAGAGAAAATCATTGTTCAAACAAGATCCGTACTAATCTGAGTTACTACAGGATCATTCGCATCTGATGGAAATGAAATCGTATTAATTTCATCTTGAACTTTATTAGCAACACTATCAACATCTGCTCCATTTTCAAGCGTTGCCATAACAATTGAGGTACTATCAGAAGAAGTTGAATCAATAGAATCAATACCATCAAGTCCTGATATTTTATCTTCTATTTTTTTTGTTATTAAGGAATCAATATCTTCAGGACTTCATCATGGATATACCGTAACAATAGTTACCATTCATAAATTTATTTCAGGAAATGATTCTTTTGGAATACGATATGCTGAAAAAGCACCAATTAATACAATAAATACAAGGACAAGGATTGTCGTTCTCCATTGTTTTACCCAAAATCAAAAAAATCAACCTGATAATTCAGATTTAGCCCTCTTGAGTTGTTCTCATCCTTCCATAATTTAAACGATAGCACAAAAGTAAAAAAGCAGCTTTTATTATGGTTTTTTCGCCTTTACTTGCAAGCAAAAATTAAAACATTTGATTAAAAAATCAAATACACAATTTTAAAAAAAGTAAAGACATAATAAATTAAACTTTATAATAAAAATTGAACTTTTCTTTTTTTTAGAATAGAATTAAAAAAACGATTTATCAAATTATATAGAAAACCATGGTCTATATTCCTGAAGAAATGATTGATGAAATCGAAGAACTCAAAGAGTTATGAAAATACGATGAAGCAATCAGAATTGTCAATTCCATTCTCACACGTGATCCAAAAAACGAAGATGCAATACTACAAATTGCAGACATTCAATATCGTAAATGAGATATTTCAAAAGCAGATAAAGCTGTTGATTTTCTAAATGCACAAAAAAACAATAACGACCCACTAGGTCTATATATTAAAGGCCTACTTGAAATGGAAAAAAACAATTGGAAAGATGCAAGAAAATATCTACTAAAAGCCATGGAAATGACAAACGCAACAAATCACGAAATATTAAGATGTTATTGATTATGTGAGTATTGGTACTGAAATAGGGAAAAAGGACTTTGATTCTTAAAAGATGCATTCGCTATTGATAATAAAGATGCAGAAGTAATCTACAATCTAATACAACTCTACATTCTAGAACAAGAATATAAAAAAGCGCAAGAAATGATTGTATATTTCAATAAAAATAAGAATTCATTAAAATTTATTGATAAAGAAATTGATTTTTACCAAACAAAAATTTCTCTATTTGAAAAATTTATAAAAGCAAAAAGACTTTTTCAAATCAGGAAATAAAAATTTAAAATATTTATTTAACAAAATTATTTAAAAAAGAATGAACAAAACAAAAAAAATGGGCGGTTTCGCTCTTGATCCAATAAAATCAGATACAAAAACAATTCTTAAAGCTTATAAAGCCCCATTGTGATTAATCAGTATCTTAATGGGGATCCTTGTATTTATTCTAAATGTTTTTCTAGCAGGAGCTTTCTACTGAAACACTTTTAATAATAAAATGAAAGATAAATTAGGTGTATACATCTATCTTAATGATACTGCATCTGAAGAAAAAGAAGCAATCAATCTTAAAACCAAACTCGAAGAAGCATGATTAAAAGTAAGTTATACATCAAAAAAAGATGCTCTCGGTTTTGTAGAAAAAAGAGTCCCTGAATTAACAGATACATTTAAAAAATATAATCTCGCAAACCCACTTCCATCAACGCTATATATTAATTATGCAGATAAAGAGGAATTTGCTGCAATGAAAGAAATTCTAGAAAATAATAAAAACAAAATTTTAAATATGAGCGATGTTTCAGATAATGCAATAAAAACTCAAGAAAAAAGAGTATTAAACGTTATCAACCTCTCGAATTTTCTACAATCATTTGCTTACTTTGTTGTTTGTTCTATCCTGTTAACAATAATAACATTTTCAATTTTTTTCCTAAAAACAATCTTTTCACATTTTAGCTGAGATATTCAAGCAAAAAAACTACTTGGTGCTTCAGCTTCTCAAATAATTCAACCATTTGTAAATGTAATTTTTATTTCTCTTATACTTGCTTTTATAATAGCACTTATTCTATTGATTACATCATTAATCCCATTAGACGGATATCTTTCAGCACTTCTAGATATTAATATATTTAAACATATTAGTTCACTATGACTAGAAATTACATGAATTTGAATATTAGAAATCGCTATTATTATGGCATTATTAATGGGAATCTCTTATAAATACGTTTGGAACCTCCATAAAAAACTAAAATAAAATTAAAAATAAAAAAAGCTCATCAGTTTCATTCTGATGAGTTTTTTTTATTAACAGGTTTAATTAATTACTTTCCCATATATTGATAAAGTCACTTATCTATCCTCTTAAAATCTTTCTTATACTTCTGCAAATTCAAAAGAACTGTATTTTGTGAAACCATTTTTTGCTTTAAAACCTCTTTAGAGAGTTCTTTTGTATTCATTGGTCTATCGAATTTTTTAAATATTCTAATAAGAATATCTCTTACACTACCTCATTCATATCACCACTCTTTCAATCCATACAATCAAAGTCAAAGATTAACAAAAATATCATTATGTTTTACCAAATCATTATGTACTGTATTAACTTTTACTCTGCTATTAGGGAACCATTCCATAATTTTTGCTGGCAATTCTTGATAATGAACAGGCTTATTTAATCTTCTCATCGTATAAAGCATCTTTAACTTTACTGTCTTAGGATTTATATCCTCAAAATCAATTAATCAAATTTTTCCATCTAAAATAGCCATTTCTCTTACAATAGAGAAAAAATTGATATAGAAAAGATCATTCTTAAGGAAAGAAACATCTCTTAAATCATCAGAAAACTCTTCCTTCAAAACAGCAACAAATTCATACAAATCCTGACTTTTCTTCTGCTGTTTGAAATGATTTAATGAAAAGATAACCATCTTAGTAAGAAGATCTTCATACAATGGTTCTATATAAAATGCTTTTGCCAAATATTTATTTCTCTTAAGATAAGTAATATCAAAATCTGAAACCAAAATAAGCTTTAGTTCTTGCTTTGAGAACTTAAATAAATTCTTATTTATAACTTTTGCAATTAAAGCATCTTCACTAAGAATACCTCAATGAACTTCCAAGATTTTTTTACTTTCTGCTAGAACATTCATATACACCTCATTTCAAACAATCAACCTCCTAAATCTCATAAGCGCTTGAGTTTCTATTTGTCTAACTCTTTCTCTCGTCAATGAATATTCTTTTCAAATTTTTTGAAGAGGCACTTCTCTACCACCATCAAGTCAAAATTTTCTCATTAAAACGAGTCTTTCTTTAGGCTTACAATAGATCAATACATCCTTCAACTGAGTTGATTCAATATCAACCTTAATTTTTTTATCATCCATTTTTACAACAAAACTCATCTTTTAACAAATTAATGGTGTAAAGATAATTCAAAACTGGAATATACAAGATATATTCTAATTGAAGTATAAGAAAGTGAAAAAGAATGTCAAGAATTTTATTCCATATTTTTCATAAAACTATTTCATATAAAATATAAAATCATTATGTGTGATTTTTCTTATAGAAGACCACATTTTGTCAAGAGATTCATAATAAAAAATATTAATGTTTTTTTGAATTATTTTTATTTTCGGATATACTTATCAATAAGTTATATAACCCTGTTTTATAAATGGAAAACCCATGTTAGAAAAAATTCAAAACATTGTATATGATTCAAATTATGTTATGTTAGTACCTAACTGAGGTTTTGTTACAATGCCAAAAATCACAGAAAACGATGAAGAAAAAAAACAAGGAGAAAAAAAACAAGAAAAAAAGAGCTGGTTAGATAATTTTTTACAATCTATTTGACTTGCACCAGACTCAAAAAAAGGAGAAAAAGACAAAAATATAGTAAAAATAGATAAAAAAACCGATACTTCAAAAGATCCAGCAAAAGAACATCCTGCTCTTGCTGAACAAGTAAAAAATCTTTTACAAGTTCCAGACGAAGAATACTCAGATACAAAACTTACATCAGAATTAAGACAATATATCAAAGAAGTTGATTCACGCTATAACTCTCTACTAGCTGATTATAAATCACACATAGCTCCATCATATCGAGAATTCTCAATGCAACAATTCAATGTTTCCGGTATCCTTGGTAAATCATACTATACACAAGAATATCCAAGCTACATCGATGCTCTACGAACAAGAGACATTATGAGCATGCATGCAAAACGAGATATGAGTTTTTATCTTTATCCTGAAGACGATAGTGCAATCCAATCAATGTTGAAACAAAAAGCAACACAATTAAAAGCAGAACTATCAGATGCCATGCAAAAAGGAATTACTATTGATAAAGATGTAGAACAGCAATATCGTGACGTTGAAATGATTAGAGAAAAACTCACAACAAAAGAAGAAAGATATTTTGAGCTCGGAAATTATACAACAATATATGACTATGATGAAGAAAAATTAAGGGAAACAGGGAAAAAATTTGAACAAAAAATATCATGATACGGTATAAGAGTAAAAAATGCAATTCACAGAATGGATAATTGATTTACAGCGAATCTTCCTATTTGTTTAGATGATATGGGAATAGTAAGAAGCGCTGTGACTTCATCTCTAGCCGCATCATTTCCATTTATTTCAAGCGATCTTATTACAAAAACAGGTATCCTATATTGAGTAAACGCACACACAGGAGGACTAGTAATTTTTGATCGTTTCAATTCAAAATTACCAAATATGAATAGCGTAATTCTCGCTACTTCATGAGCATGAAAATCATTTACTGTTAAATTAGAAATTTTAAGATATCTTCTAAACTGAGTTGACGTAATCGTTATAGACCCAGAAAACGAATATCGTTGACTATGTGAAAGAGTCGGAGGTACTTATGTAAACATAGCAACATCATCACAACAATTCTTAAACCCATTTGATATGCCTCCAATGCTAGAAGATGTTGAATATGGGAAAGGAGACCTTCTTCGTTCACAAATCATGAATCTAGTAAGTCTCATCCAAATTCTAATTTGAAAAATGACCCCTGAAGAAGAAGCCCTTCTTGATAAAGCATTACAGAACACATATGCTCTTAAAGGATTTACTTTTGATATGGAAGACTATACATGAAAATTACCTCCTCTTATGGAGGACTTAATGAACGTTTTAGAATGAATGCAAGGAGGAGACCAAATTGCTTTAAAACTTAGCAAATATGTCACTGGTACATTTTGAAAACTTTTCAATAACTATACAAATATCGACATCAATAACGCACTAACTGTTTTTAGCATAAGAGATGTAGAAGAAGCACTAAAAACACCAGCAATGTTCAACGTATTAAACTTCATTTGGGCAAAAGTAAGAGCCGTAAAAAAGCAAAGACTGCTCGTTTGTGATGAAGCTTGGATTATGCTCCAAAATGAAATTTCGGCAAATTTCTTATTCTGACTTATAAAAAGAGCAAGAAAATATTGACTATGAATTACTACAATCTCTCAAGATATAGAAGATTTTATTCGTAGTCCATTCGGTAAACCAATTGTTTCAAACTCATCATTACAAATACTTCTTAAACAATCTGTAACATCAATAAAATCATTAAATCAATTACTTGGACTTTCAGAATCAGAACAACAAAGATTAATATCTGTAGGAGTTTGAGAATGATTGATGTTTGTATGATCACAACATGTGGGAGTTCAAATCTTAGCATCACCACAAGAAAAAGAATTCATTACAACCGATGTAAAAAATACCAACTAGTTTTATTTTATTCATAGACAATGCAAGAAAGAAGTCGTTATCAGAATGATGTAATATTCTCAGCACTTTCTGGGCTCCTTTTTTTCTGAAAACTAGTTCAACATTCAATGAAAAAAAACAACTACAATCGATCTGAAGAAGAAAAGAATTTTGTTAATACTTGGTGTATGATAGGAAACACAGTACTTATATTATGATTATTATTTTTTCTATTCATATGAATCAAAGAAATTACCGATTCATCTCTTTCTTGATTTCTTGCACAACTCTTTGGTTCTCTAACATTAACAATAATAATAATCTCATTACCAATAATAATAATTTGAAAAAATATTCAATTTCATCAACTCCAACAAACAGAAGAAGAAAAATTTGATATGATTACAGCATTTATACCAATAGTTTCAAGTTACCAACTTTTTTCTAATAAAGAATATTCAAACAAAAGACGACTAAAAGAATGACAATTGTGGCTTCTGTTAATATGGTTAACTCTTTTCTTTTTTAACAACTATATGGTTTGAATAATCATATTAGGTCTCATGATTTTAAGAACAATACTCGGTTGTTTTTGAAAAGATATATTATCAACCCAACAAAGAGAAAAAATAAGTCATCGATTTTCCTTTTATCCAGAAGAATTTTTCTCTGCCCTATTTGTTCTAATCAAAGAAGGAAATGCCTTAGCAAGAGGGAAAAATGAAGTTTCTGTAGAAGAAATGGTAAAATATCAAAAAAGCTATTGAAAAAAATGGAGTGTCCGAACACGATTATTAACAATAATTATTTGATGAAGCTTATTAACACTATTATGCCGATATCGACGAAAAGTTAAAATGTATCGAAAAATAATACCATTATCACGAATTATTCTAAGATATTTAACCCTTTTAATAACAAAAACAAAAATACCAAAATTACCAATCATTGCAGAAATTACAGCATAAAAAAACAATTTTAAATTTATACTTCACAATATGAAAACAAAAATGAAAAAAATATTGTACTCAATAATCTGAGTTCTATTCGGATTTATTTTATTCTCAGGACTAAGTTTTGCAAAAGTCGAGGTAGATATATGAAATGGTTGAAACATAGATAATTTTTGAGATTGACTAACAAAATCAACAGCATCTATAGATTGAAGAATTGATACAAATCTCTCTACTTGATATAAATGAGAAACAGCATGGAACATTATACTAAAGATATCTAGCGTAGTTTTCTCCGTTTTAATCGTCGTTGGTGTTCTTGTAGCCATGGTAGGTCTCTATCAAATACTTACATCAAGTGATGAATCAAAAATAAAAACATGAACCTCAACACTAATCTATTGAGTCATTGGTATTATTTTAATGTACAGTGCACAATATTTAACCAAAGTAATTTTTAATAATCTATTCAATTGATGAGCAGGAAATGAAATTAAAGTCCAGCAACTTATTGAAAACCTTTATGGAAATGTCATGTTTCCTTTTATAAAAATAGCCATTTATCTTTCATTATGAATACTCGTTGTAATAATGATGATACGCGTATTCACATACATAACATCAACAGATGAATGAACCAAGAAAAAATCATTAGGTGTGATTCTACGAACAACAGCATGAATGCTAATTATTTCATGAGCAAAACAAGTTGTAGAAGCTGTTTATTGAAAACAAAATGAAGTATTAAGTTGACTATCTAATACAAATCTATCAACAATCTGATCTCAAATACTGAACCCATCTGAGATTCCAATTGTTTTCAATATCATAAATCGAGCACTAGGACTAGTAGCCTTTGTACTCCTTGCATTAATTATCTTTCAGACATATAAATTACTAACCAAACCTGATGATGCAGCGACATTCACATCTCTAAAGAAAACAATAATCTACGCACTTATCGGACTGTTATTAATATGATCTGCTTATATGCTTTCAAATCTATTTATTATTGGATAAAAATTGACAAAATACAACATCTTAAATATAATATAAACAGAATTTATTAAATATAAATCACTAAATATAATGAAAAACAAAATCATACTAAGTACGGACACAATGGTTGGTTATGGGCTTGACATGATTTTTGATATGGCAAAAAACTGCGGATACAACGGAATTGATTTAGCTATTTCAAAATGATTTGACGCCTGGAATGAAAATTATGTAGAAAGCTTAGTAAAAAAATATGAACTTCCTGTCTATTCAATACAAACATCTTCTCTACTCAACAGTAAAGAAATGAACAAAGTCTTAGATTTATGTGAAAAAACAGATTGTGACCTTATTACAATCAATGCACCTAAATTTTTCGATTTCAAAGCATATTCTTTTATTTCAAATAATATTGCAGAATATCAGAATCAAAATCCTGCACTACATTTTGCAATCATAAATCCTGAAGATACAAATGTATTTGCTTTACCAATTCCCGCATATCATTTCAACAATATTGTTGATATTATTAAAAAATACGGATGTAACCTAGCTCTAGACATAGCAAATATGAACAGTGATGATTTAGAGGGGGTTTTTATCAATAAATTAGATGAATTTGCACCATACCTTGGTTTAGTTTACATTTCAGATAAATCTAAAAAAGGAGAAACACATCTTCTTCCAGGAGAAGGTATTCTAAAACTACCTACATTCTTAAAAAAGATAAAAAAAGCCGGATATCTCCGTCCATTTAGTATTAAGCTATCATTATCAAAAGAAGAACTAGCAGATGTGGATAAAATTGAAATTCTCCTAATTAAAGCAAGAGAATATATCGAAAAATATTATGAAGATTTAAATTAAAAAGTAATGTCCAATATAAAAACTAGCTAAAATTAGCTAGTTTTTTTATAAATAATTTATCTTATTCACACCTACTCATTATTCCAAATAAATTAATAATAAAAAGATATATTTAAAACCACTAATTTGCAAAATAAAAATTTCTGAATATTATTATTAAGTACTACTTTATTTATATAAAAATAAATATATGGAAAAAACAAAAGAACTTCTTGCTAGTCTAAATGACCACCAACTAGCATATGTCAATTTAGATCTTGCAAACCCTAAAAACGGTGAATATATGTTGGCTGTATATCACTTAAAACCAGGGAAAAATTTAAATATTCTTCAAGCAGCATGTGAAGTTGCTGCAGAATCTTCTACTGGTACAAATTTCCTTGTACAAACAGAAACTGCATTTTCTAGAGAAATGAATGCCCTTGTATATAAACTAGATCAAGAAAAAGAACTTGTATGGATTGCTTTTCCTTGGAGACTTTTTGATAGAGGAGGAAATGTACAAAACATAATGACATACATTGCCGGAAACATTTTTGGGATGAAAGAAGTTTCTGCACTAAAGCTACTCGATGTTTGGTTCCCCGCAGCAATGCTTGAACAATATGATGGACCAAGCTATACATTAGCTGACATGAGAAATTATTTAGGAGTTCATAATAGACCTATTCTTGGAACAATTATCAAACCAAAAATGGGATTAACATCTGCAGAATATGCTGAAGTGTGCTATGATTTTTGGGTATGAGGAGGAGATTTTGTAAAAAATGATGAACCTCAAGCAAATCAAGACTTTTGTCCTTATGATAAAATGGTAAAACATGTAAAAGAGGCCATGGACAAAGCTGTAAAAGAAACAGGACAAAAGAAAGTCCACTCATTCAATGTATCTGCTGCAGATTACGACACAATGATTGAAAGATGTGAAATGATTAAAAATGCATGATTTGAACCAGGTTCATACGCTTTCCTAATCGATGGAACTACTGCAGGATGGATGGCTGTTCAAACATTAAGAAGAAAATATCCTGATGTATTTATTCATTTTCATAGAGCAGGTCATGGAGCATATACAAGACCAGAAAACCCTATTGGTTTCTCAGTACTTGTCCTTTCAAAATTTGCAAGATTAGCCTGAGCTAGTGGAATCCACACAGGAACAGCCTGAGTTGGAAAAATGGCAGGAGACAAATCTGAAGATATTACAGCAGCAGACGGTATAAGATACATGAAAAAGAACGGACATTTCTTCGAACAATCTTGGTGAACAATTCCAGAAACAGATAAAGATTTCATCGACTTAGTACAAAGAGATGAAGACCTTGAAGAAGTTCTTAGAGATGACTCATGGAGAGGACTCAAGATGTGTTGTCCTATCATTTCATGAGGACTTAATCCAGTACTTCTAAAACCATTTATTGATCTTATGTGAACAACAGACTTTATTACCACAATGGGAGCTGGATGTCACGCCCACCCTAAAGGAACACAAGCTGGAGCTAAAGCTATTGTTCAAGCCTGTGAAGCATATCAAAAAGGAATTGATATTCATGACTATGCAAAAACAAAAAAAGAATTAGCAGAAGCGATTGAATTCTTCGAAAAACCAAAGAAAAAAGACTCTAGTTTAAGAATCGCATCATAATTTTATTCTCTAAATAAAAACAAAATGTCTGAATTAACTGCAACATTAAATAAGTCAGTTGAAAATGCAGCAAAAAAGCTACTTGTACATTTTAAAGAACAATATGGAGCAATGATTTTTATACCATTAGGTGTTAGTGAAACAACAACTCCTGCAAAAATCGTTCCTAGTGTTGTTCCTGCTTTTGAACAATCAATGCTTTCTGCTGAAGGAAACAATATTACTGTCCTTATGAAAGATGAAAAAGTTGGAGAAGTATTTGATAGTTTTATGAACGCATTCTTTAACTCTCTTAATTTTATAGCTAAAGGAGTTATGAATGGTCTTGGACTAAAAATGATGTGGGCTGATTTTAAAGTATCTCTCGCAAACCGTAAACAAAATAATCAAGAAGGATATATAAGACGAAAAAACAACCTTACCTTAGTTATTCAATGAGTCTTTGACGAAATTGTTAATGATCTAAAAGCACAAGGAATGAGTGTTACAATCACCAACGGTACAGAAAATTTTAATAGTGTTGCAGAAGCTATCGAAAAATTAGAAATATTTGCATAAAAACTATAAAATAAAGAAATAAGACTCCTCAAACAAAGGAGTCTTTTTCTGAATTATAGAATAAAAAAGGGAACAAAAGATTGTTAAACAAGAAGATTTATTGAAAATAAAAAAATAATCATTAAATAATAACTAGCTGATTATCTCGCAATGAAGTTTACTATCAAAATTCTCAACTTATACATGGGAGCCAAAAATCCTATCTGTATGGATAGTGAGGAGCTACCCACCTTTCCGTAAGGAGAGATGATATACTTTGTTACGGATAATCGGTCTTTTTTATAAATGACATTATAAAATGGAAAATATTCAATTAGAATACCAAGGAACAGGAAATGAAAGAATTGATATTTTCCTCTCAAAACAATTCCCTTATTCTAGAAATTTTTTTCACCATATAATTGAAAGAGGAGGTGTTTCTATAAATAATAAAGCAGCAAAAAA
>Ga0310691_10002929_pt1 | contig 21394 bp, 16 predicted proteins | sample 176DNAGHGlowgp2_FD_203887 | JGI IMG/M metagenome (GOLD analysis project Ga0310691, IMG submission 203887) | Sheep rumen microbial communities from Palmerston North, Manawatu-Wanganui, New Zealand - 1766 DNA GHGlow gp2 (v2) (version 2) | ecosystem: Host-associated > Mammals > Digestive system >...
CCCGAGCGGGCAGCAAGGTCTCCCAAGCAAGACGACGTTTCTGCGGCCAATTAGCCACGCAGATCAGAATGTCATAAGAATTGTTGGGTGCGAACCTCGACCAAACAGGGAAACGCAAGTCGAAGCAGACTACCAGAAAGAAACGAATGCCTCGCCAAGTGACGATACACTGCTCTTGCCCAGGCTCATAGCCACGGCTTTCGCCACCAATATGGAACAGATGGTGTTTGTCGTAATGATGCAACTCTCCCTCAGGGGTAACGAAGTAACAGCGATTGCGGTTGTTCTGTCTATTCTTGGCTGCTTCCCGTTGTGGTGACAGAGTGACGGCAAACGATCCACAGAGGGCGGTCTGATAACGACGCGAGAGATCAAGCAGGCACTGCTCGACGTCAGCGAAATATTCCGTCTGACCAGCCTCAGGAGAAGTCACGAACCCCGTGCTGCACATCTCGGGCAGCACAAGGAGGTCGGTATCGGGCAGTTGGCTCAAGACCGTCTCAATCTTCTTGTAGTTGGCATCCGGGTCAAGCCAACAGATGTCCTGTTGATAAAGGGAGATATTCATTGTCCAAAAAGAAGGGTGTGTCGGAATGGCACACCCTTAGTCTCAGTAGTTGTTTGGGTTATTTCTTGAAATAACGATTGAAGAGGCCTTCGAAGCCCTTGCCGTGGCGTGCCTCGTCCTTGGCCATCTCGTGAACTGTATCGTGGATAGCATCCCAGTTCTTAGCCTTGGCGTTCTTGGCGATGCGGAACTTATCCTCGCAAGCACCAGCTTCGGCGTTCATACGCTTCTCAAGGTTGGTCTTGGTGTCCCAAACGACGTCGCCGAGAAGTTCAGCAAACTTGGCAGCATGCTCAGCCTCTTCCCAAGCATAACGCTTGAAGGCATCAGCCACCTCGGGATAACCCTCGCGATCGGCCTGACGGCTCATAGCCAGATACATGCCTACTTCAGTGCACTCGCCCATAAAATGTGCATTCAGGTCCTTGATCATCTCTTCATCGACGCCATACTCCTTGGCGATGCCGATGACGTGCTCCTGTACGAACTGAATTCCGCCTTCCTCTTCAACAAGCTCCTTGAACTTCGAAGCGGGTACGCGGCACTGTGGGCAACGCTCGGGTGGTGTTGGACCCTCATGAATATAACCACAAACGGTGCAAATCCATTTTTTCTGCATAATAGTTTAAATTTTAAGTTGGTGAATAATGAAAATGTGGGTTGATATTAGAATAAAAATGTACCGCAAAGATATTTAGAAGTTTTGACAAAAACAAATTCCTACGGTACATTTTTTATTAATTTAACAAATAAGGGCACAAAATATGTCTTTCAACATAGAACGGCCTTATGAGTGGGTGACACGATCCTTGAGTTCGGCAAGTTTGCCGCTGTTCCAACGATCGGTAGTACCTACGAGATAACCGGTGATACGCTGCAGACGGTCGATGTTGTGACCACCGCACTCGGGGCAAACCTGCTCGTTCTCGATGGCATCCTCATGGCCGCAGTCCATGCAACGGTTGCGGTTGTGGTTGACCGATCCATAGCCCATATTGAGTTCGTCCATCAGATCGACCACCTTGCTGATGGTCTCGGGGTTGTGGGTGGCATCGCCGTCGATCTCGACATAGAAGATGTGGCCGCCGCCGGTCAGGTCATGATAGGGAGCCTCCACTTCGGCCTTGTGACGGATGGAGCACTTGTAATAGACGGGCACGTGGTTCGAGTTGGTGTAGTAGTCCTTGTCGGTCACGCCGGGGATGATGCCGTAGCGCTTCTTGTCGATACGAGTGAAACGTCCGGCCAGACCCTCGGCGGGGGTGGCGAGCACGGAGTAGTTGTGCTGGTAGCGATCGGAGAACTCGCCGGCCTTCTTCTTCATGAAGGAGATGATCTTAAGACCAAGTTTCTGAGCCTCGTCACTCTCGCCATGATGATGACCACAAAGGGCAATCAGACATTCGGCCAAACCGATGAATCCAATACCAAGGGTGCCCTGGTTGATAACGGAAGCGATGGTGTCGGTGGGCTTCAGTTTCTCAGCACCTACCCAGAGGCAAGACATCACGAGTGGGAACTGCTTGGCAAGAGCCGTCTTCTGGAACTCGAAGCGCTGGTGCAGCTGCTTGGCGACAAGTTCGAGCATCTCGTTCAGACGGAGCATAAATACCTCGACACGACGATCGAGGTTAGGCTCGCTCATGCACTCGATAGCCAAAGCCACGATGTTGATGGTGGTGAAGGAGATGTTACCGCGGCCGATGGACGTCTTCTTGCCGAAACGGTTCTCGAAGACACGCGTACGGCAGCCCATCGTAGCCACTTCATAGAGGTAACGCTCGGGATCGTCGGCGCGCCACTGCTCGTGGTAGTTGTACGAAGCGTCGAGATTCAGGAAGTTGGGGAAGAAACGACGGGCCGACACCTTGCAAGCGAGCTGGTAGAGGTCGTAGTTGGGATCCTCGGGGAGATAGTTCACGCCGCGCTTCTTCTTCCAGATCTGGATGGGGAAGATGGCGGTGGCATGGTTGCCGACACCCTCGTAGGTGGAATGAAGCAGTTCACGCATCACGCAGCGACCCTCGGCCGAAGTGTCGGTACCGTAGTTCACCGATGAGAAAACCACCTGGTTGCCGCCACGCGAATGGATGGTGTTCATGTTGTGGATGAATGCCTCCATGGCCTGATGCACACGGCCCACGGTGCGGTTCACGGCCTGCTGCTTGATGCGCTCGTCGCCTGTTAGGTCGCCCAGGTCCTTCTTCAGGTAATCGGTGAATTCAACATTCATCAGATGGCTCAGGTCCTTGCCCTCGTAGCTCTCCAGGTTGCGGATCTCCTCTTGATAGGTGAGGCGTACGTAGGGAGCGAAATAGAAATCGAGAGCGGGGATGGCCTGTCCACCGTGCATTTCGTTCTGTGCTGTTTCGAGTGAGATGCAAGCCTGAACGGAAGCGGTCTCAATGCGCTTTGCTGGACGCGACTCTGCGTGAGCTGCCTTCAAACCATGCTGCAGGATGGTGTTCAGCGGATGCTGCACGCAGGTGAGCGACTTGGTGGGATAATAGTCCTTGTCGTGGATGTGGATATAGCCGTTCTGAGCTGCGAGGCGCACATCCTCGTCGAGCAGATAGTCATCGACAAAAGGCTTGGTGGTCTCGCTGGCGAACTTCATCATCATGCCTGCCGGTGTATCGGCATTCATGTTAGCGTTCTCGCGGGTAATGTCGTTCTTCTTGGCACCAATGATCTCCTCAAACACCTCGCGCGTCTTGGCACGACGAGCGATGGTACGGGAATTACGATAAGAGATATAGACACGAGCCACTTCCTTGCGCTCGGAATCCATCAACTCCTCCTCCACACGGTCCTGAATGGCTTCCACCGACATCAGGGCGTCACCGTTCTTGGCAATCTTGTCTGCTACTGTAGCGGCGAGGATCGCGTCCACGCCCTTCTCGGTCTGCGCCATGGCCTTACGGATGGCGTCTTCGATCTTGTTAAAATTAAAATCGACAGTACGACCGTCGCGTTTAATTACTTTTTGAATCATGAGTATTTAAAATGTGAATAGTTAGAAAAATACAAATCGCGGGTTGCAAAACGTGAAAAAGCACAGTTTTTTCATTTGTGGGTGCAAAATTATGGAAAAGTTTTGACCTATGCAAACAGATTTTTTCTATCTTTGCATCGATAAAAATCAATAATGTCCTTTCCCGTTGCTTAGAGACAACAATTAGCGGGGCAAAAAAGTTCTTTTCAGCAAAAAAAATTTTTTTAACATTCTAGGATGACATTCCAGCAGTTGGAATATATTGTAGCCGTCGATACGCATCGTCACTTTGTGAATGCGGCGACAGCCTGTGGCGTGACCCAATCCACACTCAGTACCACGATAGCCAAGCTGGAGCAGGAAATCGACGTGGTGATCTTCGACCGTTCGAAACATCCCATCGAACCCACGGCACTGGGCAAACAAATCATCAGCCAGGCCCGTGTCATCCTCCACAACTCGCAACAACTCCGCGACCTTGTCCTCAACGAGAAGGCTTCCGACAAAGGAAACCTCTTCATCGGCATCATCCCGTCGGTTGCCCCCTACCTCTATCCTGCCATGGCCAAAGTGATGCGGCAGGATTATCCAAATGTTCACACCACCGTCCACGAGTCGTTTGCCGAACAACTCATCGATCGTCTTCAGCGTGCCGAACTTGACATGGCCATCGTCTCGGGCACAGAGATTCAAGACACCAATCTCCTCGAGATAGAACTCTACACCGAGCGTTTTCTTTTATATGTGTCACCCACGTCACCACTCTGGCAACGCGATTCACTGCGCGCTGAAGACCTGCTAGATGGTGGAATCTGGGCGATGCGTGCTTTCCACGACCACTATCCGCAACTCTCCAACATCACGCACAAGGAGACTTTCCATAACACAACCCTCGTGCAAGGTGGTCTGCATACCCTCATTAACCTGGTCAACACCAACGGAGGTTATACACTTATTCCCGAACTCTTCAAGACGGCATTGCCTGCCGAGATGCAGCGCAATCTGCGCTCAATTCAAGGCCCGAAATTCTTCCGAACCATTTCACTCGTTATCCGGCAAGACTATATGCGCGAGCGTATGCTCAACATTGTGGCCGATGCCGTGAAGCGCGTTGTGCCCAAGGAGATGCTCAAGGAACGTATGCTCAAGTTCAAAATTACCTTATAATAATAATATGGTAAAACAGTTTTTCCAAGTCATAAGGCGATATATTCGTCCCTACAAGGCTAACCTCGTGTGGTCCATCATCCTGAATTTCTTGAGCCAGTGGCTCAACATCTTTTCGTTTGCCGCACTGGTTCCCATCCTGCAGATTCTCTTCCAGGTCGATCGGCAGGAATATGTCTATCAGGCCATCGACTGGTCGAATCTCGACAAGGATGTTCTCATCAACGATGCCTATTGGTACGTGAGCCAACTCATCGCCAACCACGGAGCCTTATGGACACTCATCGCCATGGGCATAGTGCTCATCGTGATGACTGCCATCAAGACTGCATCCTACTTCGCTTCGTCGGCCGTGATGATACCATTCCGTACAGGTATCACCAAGGACATCCGTCTGGAACTCTACAACAAGGTGCTGCGACTGCCCCTCTCGTTCTTCAGCGAAGAGCGCAAGGGTGACATCGTGGCTAGGATGAGCGCCGATGTCCAGGTTGTCGAAACGGCTCTTACTTCATCGGTCGATATGCTCATCAAGTCGCCCATCGCCATCCTGGTGTGCTTCTTCACGATGTTCATTTTGAGTTGGAAACTTACGATCTTTGTCCTGCTCTTCATTCCCATCGCCGGCTGGATCATGGGTTCGGTGAGCCGCAAACTGAAACGTAAGTCACAGTTTGTACAGGACCAGTGGGGTGAGATCATGACCGAACTCGACGAGACTTTGGGCGGACTGCGCGTCATCAAGGCCTTCATTGCCGAGAGCAAGATGATGCAGCGCTTCACGCGCACCAACGACATTTATCGCGGAGCGCTCAACAGCATGGCCATCCGCCAATCGTCAGCTCATCCCACCTCCGAATTCATGGGCACCGTCCTGATCGTCATCGTCCTTTGGTTCGGCGGTTGGCTGATATTGGGCGGCAACTCATCGATGGATGCAGCCATGTTCATCTATTATTTGGTCATCCTCTACAGCGTCATCAATCCTCTCAAGGACTTCTCGAAGGCATTCTACAACGTTCCGCAGGGTCTTGCCTCGATGGATCGTATCGACATGATCCTCAAGGCCGAGAACAACATCACCGATCCCGCCAATCCCAAAGAGCTGAAGGGTTTCAACGAAGGTATCGAGTTCAAGGATGTGTCATTCAAATACAAGAACTCCGAAATAATGGTGCTGCGCGACATCAACCTTCGCGTACCCAAAGGCAAGACCATTGCCCTGGTAGGGCAGTCAGGCTCGGGCAAATCCACCTTGGTTGATCTTGTGCCGCGCTATCACGATGTGCTTGAAGGACAAATTCTCATCGATGGCAAGGACGTGCGTGATGTACGCATCAACGACCTGCGTACCCTTATCGGCAACGTCAACCAGGAGGCAATCCTTTTCAACGACACCATCTTCAACAACATCACCTTCGGCGTCGAGAATGCCACCCAAGCCGAAGTCGAGGCTGCTGCAAAGATTGCCAATGCCCACGACTTCATTATGGAGACCGAACAAGGTTATCAGACAATGATCGGTGATCGTGGTGGACGACTCTCAGGTGGACAACGCCAACGTCTCAGCATTGCCCGTGCCATCCTCAAGAACCCGCCCATCCTCATCCTCGATGAAGCCACTTCGGCTCTCGACACAGAGTCGGAGCGCTTGGTACAGGAGGCTCTCGAACGACTGATGAAGAGCCGTACTACCATTGCCATCGCCCACCGCCTATCGACCATCAAGAATGCCGATGAGATATGCGTTCTCCACGAGGGACAAATCATAGAACGTGGCACTCACGAAGAACTCATTGCTCTTGGCGGTATCTACAAGAAACTGAATGATATGCAGTCATTGTAGCAATTTCTTTGGTCATTTGACCACACAAAAAGGCCGATCTCAACTCAAAAACAAACGTTTATAAGGTAAAATAACAAATATATTTTGGTGGTTCAAATAATTTTTGTTATTTTTGCGCGCCAAATATTAGAATAAATGGAACAACATCACCCCGTCCCCAACCTCGACCAGAAACTTGCAGCCTTCGCCCGCGCCCTCGGTGTAATGCAAACGCTTCGCAAGGATTGTCCGTGGGACGCCAAGCAGACCAACGAATCCATCCGCCAAAACTCTATCGAAGAGGTTTATGAACTCGGCGAAGCCCTCATCAAGGGTGACCCCAATGAAATCAAGAAGGAGTGCGGTGACGTCCTCGAACAGATCTTCTTCTATGCCATGTTCGGCGAAGAAAAAGGACAGTTTGACTTTGCAGACATCTGTAATGCGATGTGCGACAAACTCGTCTTCCGTCATCCCCATGTCTTCAATCCCGATGGTTCGCTCATTTCGCAGGTAGGTGTGCGCGGCGGCGAAGATGTTAACAATGCCGATGATGTCTCGAAACTTTGGGAAGTCGTCAAGCAAAAGGAGAAAGGCGGCAACAAGACCATTCTCTCAGGTATTCCCGCAGGATTGCCCTCCCTCATCAAGGCATACCGTATGCAGGACAAGGCTCGCAACGCCGGCTTTGACTGGCAACAGCGCGAAGACGTCTGGCAGAAGGTCAAGGAGGAAATCAGCGAATTCGAAGCCGAAGTCGGCAATATGGATCACGAACGTGCCGAGCGCGAATTCGGCGACCTGCTCTTCAGTCTCATCAATGCTGCCCGTCTCTACAAGATCAAGCCCGACAATGCGCTCGAAAAGACAAACCAGAAGTTCCTCCGACGTTTCACCTACGTCGAGACTGAGGCCAAGAAGCAGGGTCGCCTCCTCAACGACATGACCCTCGCCGAAATGGACGCCTTATGGGACGAGGCCAAGGCCAAAGGCATATAAACTCCGCCTTCCCAAGTATTCGGAGTACTCTGAGTATTCCGAATATTCCAATCACTCCGATTATTCCGATCACTTTGATCAAAATTATAAACCTAAAATGAAAAAATTAATCCTTATGAGCGCAATCTGCGCAGCAGCCCTCGTCGGCTGTCAAAAGACTGCTGTCAAGACCACAGGCCTTGAATACAGCAACATGGACACCACCGCCCGCCCAGGCGATGACTTCTTCCAGTATGCCACTGGCCACTGGATCGACAACAACCCACAGCCTGCCATGTTCCCACGCTGGGGTTCATTCACCAAGCTCGGTGACGACAACACCAAGCAACTTGCAGAACTCATTCAGGGCATTGCCGCACAGGAGAACGAGAAAGGCACTATTGCCCAGAAGATCGGAGACCTCTACAACCTCTCCATGGACTCCGTGCGCCTCAACAATGAGGGCTTCGCTGCTATAAAGCCCTATGTTGACAAGGTGAACGCCATTCAGACCCGCGAAGAACTCCTCAAGATGATGGCTACCGAGCATGATGACCTTCTCTTCGGCGTCGGCATTGGTGCTGACCAGAAGAACGCCAAGATCAACATCGTTGGTGTAGGCCAGGGTGGTCTCAGCCTCGGCAACCGCGACTACTATCTCTCCGATGACCCTGCTATCGTAAAGGTACGTGAGGCCTTCAAGGAGCACGTGGTTAACATCTATAAGCTCACCGGCGCAACCGAAGAAGTAGCAAAGGCCAAGATGGAGAACCTCATGAAGTATGAGACCCAGATTGCTAAGGTTAGCTTCTCGATGGAAGAACTCCGCGACCCCGAAGGCAACTACCACAAGATGACAGTGGATGAAGCCAGCAAGCTTTGCAAGTTCGACTGGGATACCTATTTCAAGAACTACGGCTATGATCAGACCACCGAGATCGACCTCGGCCAGCCAGTTCCCGTTGCCAAGGCTTGCGAGATCCTGATGAAAGCCCCACTCGAGGATCTCAAGTCCATCTATGAGTGGCAGACCATCAGTGCTCTCTGCGGACTCACCAGCGATGAGTTCGTCGATGAGAACTTCCGCTACAACCAGAAACTCACCGGTGCCAAGGAGCAGCAGCCACGCTGGCGTCGTGCTGTGAACCGTGTCGATGGCCTTATGGGCGAAGCTGTAGGTCAGATGTACGTCGAGAAGTACTTCCCTGCCGAGTCGAAGCAGATGATGCTCGATCTCGTTCACAACCTGCAGACCATCCTCGGCGAGCGCATCAAGGCTCAGACCTGGATGAGCGAAGAGACCAAGCAGGCTGCTCTTGAAAAGCTCAGCACCTTCTACATCAAGATCGGTTATCCTGACAAGTGGGAGGACATCTCCGGCCTCACCGTCGATCCCGAGAAGACCCTCGTCGATAACGTCTATGCCATCAGCAAGTTCTACTGGAACCTCGACAAGGAGAAGCACTACAACAAGCCCGTTGATAAGGACGAGTGGTACATGACTCCACAGACTGTCAATGCCTACTACAACCCAACTACCAACGAAATCTGCTTCCCTGCCGGTATCCTCCAGCCACCTTTCTTCTCGAAGGACTTTGACGATGCAGTCAACTATGGTGCCATCGGCGTAGTCATTGGTCACGAGATGACCCACGGCTTCGACGACCAGGGACGTCAGTACGACAAGGAAGGCAACCTGCGTCAGTGGTGGGCTGATGCCGACGTAGAGGCATTCAAGATTCCTGCTGAGCAGATGGCAGTCTATTTCGATTCTCTCTGGGTCATCCCAGGTGAGCTCCACAGCAATGGCCACCAGTGCCTTGGCGAGAACCTTGCCGACCACGGTGGACTCAACATCGCTTTCCAGGCCCTCCAGCTTGCCAAGCAGCAGGGTTCGAAGACCTACATGGGCGACGAGAACGGCTTTACTCCCGAGCAGCGTTTCTTCCTCTCCTACGCCAACGTTTGGGCAGGTGTAAGCACCGAGGAGATCCTCCGTCGTCTTGCTCTTGTTGACGTTCACTCAGCCAACTTCCTCCGTGTCAATGGTGGTGTTGCCCAGTGCGAAGAGTGGTACAAGGCATTCGACATCAAGGAAGGTGACAAACTCTATGTCGCTCCCGAGAATCGCGTAAATATCTGGTAAGACATCGGGTTAATTCTGATTATCTCCCAATAAAATCAGGAGACAAACACTTGCAACAGGTGTTTGCCTCCTCTTTATTTACTTCTCTTCCATTCTCATTTCAGCCTGATAATATCGCACCAGCGGGTGGAAGGATTCTGGCTGCGATAGTCGTGCTTGATGGCATTGGCAAAAACGTTAGCCTTGCCCTTGCCGTCGCAACTGGTATATTGTTGTGAGCCGAGGACGATGGTCTCTGTGCCATTTACCTTGTTGATGCGGTCGACGACAGCATCAAGGCGTTTCATCTTCTGGAACTGTTCGGCATTGTAGTCAAACAAGTCCAGTTGGATGGGTATCCTCGGCACAATGTCCATAACGATGACACCTGCTTTCTTGTAATGATAGCCCTCACGATACATTTTCTGGAGCACTTCGAAAGCCGCCTTTACAATCTCGACGGTGCTGTTGGTAGGCATGGAAAGGCTTGTTTCCATGAAACTGTTGTATTGCGGCAGATCTTCGCGGAAAGGATTGGTATAGAGGAAGACACTGACGATGGAGGCTGACGACCCTTGCCGACGCAGTTTCTCGGCACAACGTGCAGCGTAGTTTGCGACGTGGGTTTGAAGGCTTTCGAGATCGGTTATCATACCATTAAACGAACGACTGGTGCAGATGCTCTGCTTGCGGGCCAGTTCCTCATTGGGCACAATGTCCTCACCATTCAGTTCGCGCCACGTGCGTTCGATGACGATATTGCGGAAAGTGGCTTTAACCCACGTCCGGCTGTGGTTGGCGAAATCGAAAGCAGTTTCTATGCCCATGGATCTCAATCGAGCAGCATACCGCCGTCCTATGCCCCATACATCTTCGATAGGGAAAAGCTTGAGTGCCTTGATGCGCTTTTTGTCGCTGTCGATGAGACAACAGTGACGATAGCCTATGTGACGCTTGGCGAAATGTGAAGCCATCTTGGCCAAGGTCTTGTTAGGCGCAATGCCGATACTGACGGGCATCCCCACGCTCCCCTTGATGCGCCTGTACAGGTTCTCGCCCCATTTCTTGATGTCCATCTCCTTCACGTCGTCGAAATAGACGAAACATTCGTCGATGCTGTAGCGAAAATAGGAAGGTGCCTCCTGACGAACAATGCCGACCACACGGCCCGTCAGTTCGCCATATAGTTCGTAGTTGCTGGAGAAGACGGCAATCTTCTTATCGGGAAACAGCTCTTCCAACTGATAATAGGGCACACCGGCCTTAATTCCTAACTTTTTCGCCTCATTGCTACGCGCAACAACACACCCATCGTTGTTCGAAAGCACAACGATAGGCGTGTCCTTCAAATCGGGCCGAAAGACACGCTCACACGAAACGTAGCAGTTATCGCAGTCGATGATTCCGTACATCCTATCTTATGTGCGCATCACGCTTTCTTCGAACCGAATATCTTCTTTATTCCTGCTGCTATGGCTACGACACCGACAGCGATAATTTTCCAGAACTTCAGCAGCAGGACACCGAGCTTGGCGAAGAAGCCGGACTTGGCAAGGATGCTGCCAGCGACTAGACCGCCGATAGTCCAGTCAGACACTCTATCACGGATAGGGTCAAAGTCAGCGTAAGCGTATCCCTCATCGAAGCGTACACTACCAATCATGGCCGATTCTTTCGAAACCACCTCATCGACCGCCTCCAGATCAGCCACGGCATTGACCGACACGAGCCCATCCTTGCCCAGCACCCTCATGTCATAGTTCACCACATCGCCATATGCGAACGACAGCGTCTTGGCCCACACCAGGGCATGGTTCGAACGGTCATAATGAGGAGTCACCGTCCATCCCTTCGTCACGCTCCTCTGTTCTACGGGCAGCGATTCGTTCTCCTCCTTTTCGTCCTCTTGCAGTTGCTCCAGCAGTTCATCGTAATCCACCTTCTCAGCATCATCATCCTTGATGTATCCGCAATCGTTGTACGAAATTACATACGCCGTGCTGACCTGATAGAAACACCTGTTCTCACTCGGCACGAGCACACCCAGCATATTTTCGAGATTGCTTTCCGAATTATCCCAGTATTCGGTCAGCAGTTTCATGGCCTGAGGTCGATCCAGATAGACGAGATCTGTGGGCACCATGATCCGAGCGTGGCACGAAGCGAACTCCACTACCCCCGTTTGTCCCGCGATGGTATCCTCCTTCAGCACCTCCAGCTCCTCAGCCGTATATCCAGACGACAGCATATCCTCATCTGTAACACTCTTGAATGAACACAACATCAGCCAAGCCAATGTCAATAATGCGAACGATTTGATAAAAGCAATTTTCTTCATAACTATAATCAACTAGATTTTAAATTTCTGTTGGTGCAAAGATACAACAATTATTCCATAATATAAAAAATAAAACAAAAAAAACACTATTCCGACCTGTAATAAACACATTTTACCCTTTTCCAACATATTTGGCAACTCTATTCTTCATCTTTCCAATAATGCTGAATCGAAAGCAAGGACTTCACACTCAAAACTATGATTTCCCCGTTTTTGATCTGCATGGATGTCCTACTTTCTTTTTTCATCATCCTATTATAGAGGCCGATTTATCTTTGGGTTCGACATTTGAACCTTTGACAATAGAATAGTTTTACATATAAATACTATTTGCCACTGGAAATAGAGTGTCTTTGTTCATACTCGCTCCATTTCCGATAGAATGTGGAACGTATACGTTCATACATGCTCCATTTCCGATAGAATGTGGTGCGTCTACGTTCATTCTCGTTCCATTTCCGATAGAATGTGGTGCGTCTACGTTCATTCTCGCTCCATTTCCGATAGAATGTGGAACGTATACGTTCATTCTCGCTCCACTTCCGATTGAATGTGGTGCGTCTACGTTCATTCTCACTCCACTTCCGATTGAATGTGGCGCGTCTACGTTCACACACGCTCCACTTCCGATAGAATGAGGTGCGTCTACGTTCACACATGCTCCACTTCCGATAGAATGTAGTGCGTTTACGTTCATACTCGCTCCATTTCCGATAGAATGTGGTGCAACTATGTCCGTACACACTCCATTTCCGAAAAGAAATAGCACGTCTATGTTCGCAGACGTGCCATATACGAATTAGATGGTAAAATCTCTTTATGGCTGTGTTTTCCACTTCGTGATATTGCGTTCCTTGGAATTAAAGCAGGGGCTTCAGGCACTCAGCCATCTCATCGGCGACCTCCTTGGCTTTCTGGGCAGCAACCTCAGCAAAATGCTCGGTGTGGTCGGCATAGATGATGGCGCGACTTGAGTTGACGATGAGACCGCACTGCTTGTTCATACCGTACTTGACAACTTCCTGCAGCGAGCCGCCCTGTGCACCGATACCAGGAACAAGGAGGAACGAGTCGGGGGCGATGCGGCGAATGTCCTCAAACATCTTGCCCTGGGTTGCGCCTACGACAAACATAATCTGATCCTCAGTGCCCCAAGTCTTGACGGTGCCGAGCACCTTCTCGAAGAGGCGTGTCGAAGTGCCATCAACGGTCGAAAGTTGGAAGTCGTGCGAACCCTTGTTGGAGGTCAAGGCTAGGCAAATGACCCACTTGCCCTCATAGCCGAGGAATGGCTTCAAGGAGTCCTCGCCCATATAGGGAGCCACGGTGACAGCATCAAGATCGAGGTGCTCGAAGAACGAACGTGCATAAAGCGACGAGGTGTTGCCAATGTCGCCACGCTTGGCATCGGCGATGATGAACTGATTGGGATACTTCTCGCGAATGTAACGGACAGTCTTCTCGAAGGCAATCCATCCTTCCACGCCAAAGCACTCGTAGAAAGCGAGATTGGGTTTGTAGGCGATGCAATAGGGTTCGGTGGCATCGATGATGGCCTTGTTGAACTCGAAGATAGCGTCCTGTGCAGGCAGCGACTGCAAATGCTCTGGAATCTTCTTGATGTCGGTGTCGAGACCTACGCAAAGAAAGGTCTTCTTCAGCTTGATTTGTTCGAAAAGTTGTGAACGTGTCATGTTTGTGGGTATTTTGAGGGTTTCGAAATAAACAAAGTAAATCAGAATAATCGGAGTACTCGGAGTATTCAGAATATTCGAAGTAATCAGAGTATTCCGAGTAATCGGAAGAATTGACCAAAGCGCTATTTCTGGATAAACCAGGGAATTCGCTGGACCTTGTAGTCGAGATGCCAATAACTGTCGAAATAAGGAAGCCAGTCCTTGATGAGAACCGATTGGCCAATCTGTAGGGCGTAAAGACGTGTCCCTTCGTCCTGCAGCTGGTTCAACTGTACCAGCAAGGGCCTTTCGACCAGCGGGAACTTGAAGTCAGAGATGAGCAAAAGGTCGGCACTACCATAACGCGGATTGCTGCCAATGAGCCGAAAGGCAGCTTGCAGCATCTCAGTACCATCAGTCGAACCTCCGCACTGCTGACGCATATAGTCGAGAAGGGATGTGCGGTTGGCACGAACGTCGAAGGTCTTGGCCTTGTCGGAAAAAGTGATAAGCAGCAAGTCTCGCTTTTGTGCTAAGGCAATCTGCAGCAGTTTGATGATCAAACTGTGTGCGATGCGTTCTGGAGGCCCCTGCATCGAACCGCTCGTGTCCATGCACACTATCATCGGTCCTTTCTGTCGCGCCCGGGCCACCTGCACCTTCTGTGCCTTCTTCATCAGGTTCGACTTGAAGAGGAAAGTCTGCAGGCGACGTGTTGCATAGCGATAGGCGAAGAGGCCCGACAGTTCCTCATCTGCCATCGTCGCCATTTCAATAGGGAGCAAAGCGCTAAGGTCATTGCCTACAGAAATGCCTTCGATGTCAGAGGGTGAAGAATGCTCCATCCTGTATGTGCTGCCACTACCGACAGGGACACGTTCGGGTCCTTCGCTGTCGGCAATACGCCCCACACGCCTTGCTACATCAAGCAGAATCGGATATTGTTTCTGCAAAGCCACAATGGGACGGATACGCTCGAAACTGACCGTGTTCCAAATGGTGCCCATCAATGCCCAACTTTGGGCGAATTCATCAAAAGGTACCTTGTGCTGGATGACATAAGGAGGGATAACGTTCAAATACTTGTCGAGCAGTTTCTGTTGCTGTGGCAAGTGTTCGCGAACGTAGTCGGCCTGCAACTGCGACAGTTCGTAAGGATCACTGACCCCTCGCATCTGCATAAAGCGAAGGCGGGCCTCGACAGCATCACTGAATGCCTGCTCCAGGTCCGTGCAAATCAGTTCCTCGAGTTCATCGAGCACTTTATGCGGAAGGGATAGATAGGTGGTCATTATCAAATGTCAAAGGAGACAGCCATGTTTGGCTGTCAACGAAACAAACCGACAAGCATAGGCTTACTCATCATACAGCAGTTTGCGTACATCAGCACGCAACTGGGCAATCTGGCGCTTGAAAATGTCAAGTTGGCTGGCAATAATCTGCTGTACCTGAGGGCTGGAGAAAAGATGATTGCGTATCTGTGCCGATAGCATCACAGCCTGCTGGAACAAGCTATCGACAGCCGATTCACACTCCTCAAGGCTTGCACAAGCGCCCTTGATAGGCGGCTCAAGGCCAGAGGTCTGCTCCAATTGCATTCCACGCGATGCACGGCGCAAAGGATAGCGCGTACCGTTGACATAAAGGTTCATCGAGTCGCGATAGAGATTGACGCGCTGGAGTTCGGCCTCATACTCACCCACATTGTCGGGATTGGTATAGGCACGAATGATGGTGCGACGCGGCTGGATGGGATCCTTGAACATCACACCACGTACCGCAGGCTCATCTGCACTACGTGTAGGCAATGCGCAATAGTCGGGCACAAAGATGAAGGTGTTCTGCAAGCCCTGGCTCTCTACCAGTTGGTAATAAAGGCCATCGAAGATGATGAGGTCGTCATCACGATGATCGCCACGCAAACGCGCCTTCTCACGCACCTGTCGCACAGCACGGCCTCGCAAGGCACGTGACACCTGTCGCTGCAACGTATCAAGCCGTGTAAGATAGGGCTGGAAGATGGCATCGGCAACAAGTTTGCCAATCGACGGGAGTTCGTCGGGTTCGTTCCAAAGGCAATGGATGGCAAGTTGCAGGTCAGAGGCATTCACTTCATCACGATCGTGCACAAAAGCCGAAGCACACATCAAGTGGACAATCTTCTTCCACCGACGATCGCTGACATAAATGTTGCGATGCACATCCTGTCCCTCGATGGCGACATCCTTGAGCCCCTGACGAATATTGGTGATGGCCAAAAGGACCTCGCGCGGAACCTTGACGTGGGCAACCTGCTGCAACCAGTCGGCATATTCCTCTTCGCTGATTGCATCGCTGACGGGTTTCAATTCCTGATCGACATTGACGGCAGGATTGACCATCTGGTAGAAAGCCTCCTCGTTTTGAATAGGCTGACTGACGAGACGTATCAGGAAGCGGTCCCACAAGGCCTCAAGTCCTTCGCCCTGCACAGGCAGTTCGTTCGAAGCACCGATGAGCAGTTTGAGAGGCAGATGCAAGAGTTGGTTGCCATTGAGATAGACCTTCTCGTTGATGACCGTAAGCAGCGTGTTCTGGATGGCAGGACCCGCCTTCCAGATCTCGTCGAGAAAGACCACATCGGCCGTAGGCAAATAGCCATCGACACAACGCTGATAGACATCGTCCATCTTGAGACGCTGGATGCTGACGGGACCAAAGATCTCGTCGGGCGTGGAGAAGCGTGACATTAGATATTCAAAGGAACGCGCACGCGCGAAGGCCAGTTTGAGGCGACGCGACACCATACTCTTGGCCACACCTGGAGGGCCGAGCAGGATGACACTCTCACCGGCAAGGGCAGCCAACAGCGAAAGGGCAAGTTCGGCATCCTTCTCATAGACGCCCTCCCCTATCTGTCGAAGAATGGATTGGATGCGGGTTTTCATAGCATACAAGATGTGTTTAAAAACACGATGACCGTCGCAGAGGAGAAACCTCATTGACAGTCATTGTTTATCCTCAAAAAAGGGATCTTGGTGAATCGTTAGCCAGACGAATTAGTGCATTGTGTCACCTACAGTGAGGTTCTTGCGACCCTTAGCACGACGGGCAGCGAGAACGCGACGACCGTTCTTGGTGGCCATACGGGCACGGAAACCATGCTTGTGGAGACGGCGATGGTTGTGTGGCTGGAATGTCATCTTCATAGTTGTAACTCTTTTATATTGTTTTTAATTGTTTGCCTGTTTTCGGGACTGTATTGCCAAATAGCGGGTGCAAAAGTAGGTAAAAATATTCAATTTACCAAATTATTTAATGATTTTCTTCAAATATTTTTGTTTTTCTCAATGTTTTTCTCTATCTTTGCACCCGCAAGATGGCAAAATAGTGCGATTTACGTGTACCACCTGATTCCAACTTGCACTCATTTGACAATCCAAATAATAACTTAATAAACCAGAATACAACTATGGCAATCAAGTCACAGGACATCAAGAATGGCACCGTCATCCGTATCGATGGCAAGCTTCAGGTAGTAGTTTCGTTCCTTCATGTTAAGCCCGGCAAAGGCAACACCTTCATGCGCACCAAGCTGAAGGACGTCGTTTCGGGTTATGTCACCGAGCGTCGCTTCAACATCGGCGAAGTGCTTGAGGACGTTCGCGTAGAGCATCGTCCCTATCAGTTCCTCTATATGGACGGCGACGACGCTGTCTTCATGAACCAGGAGACCTTCGACCAGGTAACCATCGACAAGAAGATGATCATCGGCGAAGAGTATATGAAGGAAGGTGACATTGTTGAGGTAGTAAGCGACGCTTCCACCGAGACCATCCTCACCGCTGAAATGCCTGTCAAGACCGTTCTCCAGATCACTTATATGGAGCCAGGTGCAAAGGGCAACACCGCTACCAACACCCTCACCAAGGCTACCGTTGAGACCGGTGGTACCGTGCTCGTTCCTCTCTTCTGCAAGGAAGGCGACAAGATCGTGGTTGACACCCGCGACGGCTCGTATGTAGAGCGCGCCAAGGAATAATGACACATTTCTGAACACTATGACAGTCAAGGATTGGGCCCTCGAGGACCGTCCGCGCGAAAAGATGATGGCCAATGGCGAGGAGTCCTTAACGGATGCTGAGCTGTTGGCCATCCTCATTAATACCGGACAGAAAGGCCGAACTGTCCTGGACATTGCCCGCGACGTGTTGGCACAATGCCACGGCGACCTCGAGAAACTGCATTTTGCCCTCATACCCAGCGACGACGGGAGCAACCACGAAGTGCTCAAAGGCATCGGCCCCGCCAAGGCATGCACCATTCGTGCAGCCCTCGAATTGGGACGACGTATGGAACACCAGCGCCAGGTCAATCTTCTGAATGCACAGATCATCAGCGGGAGCGACACCATCTTTGCACAGTTCGACAAACAGATGTCGCTGCTCGACCACGAAGAGCTTTGGGCGCTCTATATGTCGAAGAACGGCAAGATACTTGCACGTGAAGAGATCGGCGTTGGAGGCACCGACAGTGCTAGTGCCGACATCAAGAAGATTGTACGTCCTGCCCTGCAATATATGGCTTCGAATGTGGCACTTTGCCACAATCATCCCCACAGCGCCTGTCGCCCGAGTCGTGCCGACCGTCAGATGACGGCAGCCGCCCAGCAGGCACTAGCCCTCTTCGGAGTACGTCTGCTCGACCATATCATCATTGCCGACAGCCAATACTATTCGTTCCGCGACAACGGGGATCTGTAGCCTTTTTAATTCACATATATAAAAAATATGCCAGCAAGTCGATTGACCTGCTGGCTTTTTATTTTCTTGCGAGGCTATTTCTTGCGGTGAAAACTACTTCGCATTAAGCCTGACAATACGTATGCCTCGGCAATTGTTTGCCTCGACGGCATAATCCTGCAGCGACAAATCGCTCACCACAACTTTGCCCTTGACCGCACTTGCATGAAGCAGTCGTGGCATCTTGGTGCCCTCGGGCTTCCAGACAAAGCCGACATGCTGGATGTCAAGTCCCATGGTACCGGAGACGAAAGCCACGATGTCGCCATGCTGAAGTTGTTCATAGCACTTGAAGATCTGTGCCGATGGGACGTAATAGGTGAAGCGCGTGCTGAGGTAATTCTCAATCTCACGCACATCCATCATCAACTTTGTGCTCTCTCGCAACTGGGGATAGTAACGCTTGTTGGCACTCATAAAATTGATAGCCTTCTTCTGCTGGACAGCTCCCGTGAGCGAAGGTGTGACTTCGGTCATAAGGCCCTGCTCCTCTCCGTTGAGAATCCAGTCGGTGAAATAATGGTTGCGCGAAGCATAGTTGCCGCGTTTTCCATCGCGATAACGAAGGGCCTGCACGAAACGTCGAAGGATGGAATCGCCCTCATAAGTGATCGTGGTACGACCCAGGAAAGCAGCGCTGACGTATTCCACGAAGGTGGTGCAATCGACCGAATCGAGGTTGATGACGAGCGGCTCAACAAACTTCTCGAGATTGGCAGGCAACGGATTGGGCTCAAGAGTCCGACCCACGTAGCGCGCTTCACGTCCACGGCTTGCATTGTAATCGTAGAACGACTGCACAACCTGGTCGAACGTAATTGCACGCACATTCGAGGTCCATTGGTTGGCCTGCATATGCATCACATTCTCGAGCGTCACCTTGGCAGCCTCGGCATCGGTGAGTTGACGTGCCCAAACCACACGCTTCGAGATGCCCGAACCTTCACCCGTATTATGGTATTCGGCATAACGTGCCGTAAGTTCTCGAGCCGGGTCATTCCAATTATGCCAGCCTGCCTCGTGGATGGAAGCTGGAAGTTCGCATTCCATAAAGATGACACTGGCCCAGTTGCGCCACGGACGGCCCAGATAAGCCTTGGCACCGGGCTCGGCTGTGACCTTGCAATGCTTGAAGACGTAGCCATAAGGATTCTCGGCAGGTGTGGAGGCAGCAGTCAGATAGCCATCGCCGATGGAACGAATCTCACAATCCTCAAACCACGCAGTGGCAGGACCAAAAATGAAATCGACCGTGCCATCGATATAGCAACCATAGAATATCTGACGCGAACGCGCATTGCCGGTGAATACCGTGTCCTGAAAACCATGGATGTGACAGTTGCGGAACACCGAACGATCGGCCTCGCAATGCACGGTGACAGCCTGTCCGACACGTGCAGCATTCGAACGTGTCTGCCACCAGTCGGGGTTGTAATGCGTCATGGCATCGTTGACGATGGTCATGTTCTCGCACTCGAATCCTTCACCCAGCACGAGCAAGGTGTAACTTTCGAAGGTACCCGCACGATGTCCCCGGTCGCTGCCATTGATGAGCTGATTATCGTGTCCCATGGCATCGGCCACCGAACCGAGCACCACTCCCTCGAAGCGGCCCGTGTGCTGCAGGTTGGCATGGTCGTGCCAGACGAGGATGCACGAGTCGCGGTCTTCGCCGATGATCGAGATGTTGGTCTTGTAGGTGGGCACGATGACCTTCTCTTCGTAGGTTCCTTTCCTGACGAGGATGCGCTGACGCCCCTCGGGTTTGTAATCGCGGATGGAGAGAATGGCATCCTGGATGGTAAGATAATCTCCCGTACCATCCTTCGCAACTACCACATCGTACAGTTGTGCTCGCATATCATTTGCAAAAGCGAGCAAAAAGAGCATGGATATAAGCCTGGTTATAGTTTTCATTATCGAGAAAAAGGATTAATTAATTAGAATCGCAGGCCCCTGGTTGGTCTCAATCAGTTCGTGGCTCAAAACAACCTCCTGGCAGACATTGACAAGCGAAGGGGCATAAGAGCGCTGCAGGCGGATATAGTTGCCGGTGAAACCATGCATCGGTGCAAACGTGCCATCTTTCTGCCGAGGCGGCTGCTCCCAAAGCACATGCAACGTCTTCCTCATCTGCTGACGATAGAAGTCGCGCAGCTTCTGGTCGCTGAGCGCCACAAGTCGGGCAGTTCGCTCATGCCGTTCGGGCATTGGAACAATGGGTCGGATATTCAAAGCTTGGGTACTCGAACGCTCGCTGTAGGTAAATGGATGAAGTTGACTGACGGGAAGCGACTGGATAAAGGAATAACCTTGTTCGAAAAGGTCGCTTGTCTCGCCACGCATACCTGCCATCACATCTACGCCGATGAACGCATCGGGCAAGGCAGTTCTGATGAGTTCGACCTTGTGGGCAAAAAGTTTGGTGTCGTATCGACGGCGCATCAGGCGCAGGACTTCATCGGTTCCTGCCTGCAGCGGGATGTGGAAATGAGGAGCGAAACGTCGACTCTCGTTTGCTATCCACCCGATCATCTCGTCGGTGATGAGGTTGGGCTCGATGCTGCCTATGCGGTAGCGTTCCACGCCTTCCACCTCATCAAGAGCACGGCAAAGGTCGAAGAAACTCTCCCCTGTCGAACGTCCGAAGTCACCGATATTGACACCCGTGAGCACTATCTCCTTGCCTCCTTTGGCCACCACGTCACGTGCCATTCCGACCAGTTCGGCAATGGTTCCATTGCGACTGCGTCCGCGTGCCAATGGTATCGTGCAATAGGTGCAGAAATAGTCGCAACCGTCCTGTATCTTAAGGAAATGACGTGTGCGGTCGTCGGCCGAACATCCTCCATGGAAGGTCTGAATGTCCTTGTATTGTGTGCGATAGACCAGCGGTTCGTCACGTTTTGTGAGGTCGCCCAGTAGCGTGAGGATATTGTCA
>Ga0310691_10002931_pt1 | contig 21385 bp, 14 predicted proteins | sample 176DNAGHGlowgp2_FD_203887 | JGI IMG/M metagenome (GOLD analysis project Ga0310691, IMG submission 203887) | Sheep rumen microbial communities from Palmerston North, Manawatu-Wanganui, New Zealand - 1766 DNA GHGlow gp2 (v2) (version 2) | ecosystem: Host-associated > Mammals > Digestive system >...
GGAGAGTAGAACCACAAGCTAATGGTGGAAGAAAAATCCTGCTCCTATGAAAATAGGATGTACAAATGATCTACACACGTCTTGTAATGAGAGTGTCTAGAATTAACTAGAGTATATAGAGTTGCGTCTATATATAAATATTTGGGTTTTGGCATAGCTGTATTACAGAGGTTATGTAAAACATCTATTAAGAAAAACTTATACTATGAGATTAAAGATAAAGTATTTGAAGAATCTTTCAATGGTGTTCATGTAGCTCAGAAGAAAGCTAGAGTTAAAGTATATGGTACTGATTCTACTAAAGAAGTAAGAGCTCGTATGATAGAATTATTATATGAGCGTGTAGAAATGCATAAGGATAAATTTATATCTAAGATTATTTTATCTGAATTACAATCTCTTGAGGTAGATAAGAGAGGTAAAGTACAAGCTATTTATCCTAATCATGATGATCAAGTATTTGCTTACTTACATGCTTTAAGAGTTTGGTATGATGGTGAGAATCTAGCAGAAAGATATGGTATTAAGAAGAATACTATTAGAACTGATGAAGATGTAGAAATTGAACAGTCTACACTTGAACAAAGTCAAGCATTACAAGAATTAGATATAGAATATGCTACTAGAGAAGAAGTTCCTGAAGAACAAGGTGGAGTTGATGTCGAAGGACAATTAAACTTTATTGATCAAGCTAGTAGATTTAAATTAAATTCAGACTTTAGATCTGCTATAGTAGATAAAGAAAATTCTGAATTTAATATATTCTTAGCTTTAAATAAAGATGCTAGAGATGCATATTCAGAAAAATATCATATTGATCAAGAAGCTATACAGTCCGGAACACCTACTATCAGTATACCAGAAAATATGTTTGGTTCAGTATTTGATGATGACGAAGAAAGATTGATACAAGAACGTCAAGAACAATATGGTAATCTATACGATCAATTTGTACAACTATAAAAATTCCCCAGAGGTAAATACCTCTGGGGACAATATTTAGTTTTATAGATATATTAACTAACCTTCCGATTCATTATTATTATCTTCATCAGGTTCAGGCTCAACTTCTGGCACGTGATAATATGCCTTGTTCATGATTGGTACACCATCTTCGGCATACATTATGCATGCATGAGTTGGTAACTGAGAAACTGCAGCTGAAGCGAGAATTGAATAAAACTTTGCTTCAGCAGAATTTCTGTCGTCATAAGCATAAGATGGGGTAGAAATTGCCCCAGTGTCAAATTTCTGAATTTCCGTTACAATGTATTTCATTTAAGTTTCTCCTTAATAATTTTTTATTAGTAATTTTAAAAATTTTTTTATTCATTACGTTTCTTCGGTCAGAACCTTCTTACCATTGATATAAACATTCCCATTTGCATCGAATGTTATAGTTGCTACATCAGCATTGTTTGATACATGGATGGTAGGCAGAGTAGAAGACGTGCCATTTACGTTCCCTAAATAATAATCATTAGCCCTAGTTAAAATTTTATTACCTTTAACCAAAACCGTCTGATTATCACCATGAAGAGACGTCTGGATTACCTGGCAAATATTTCCGCTGCCTCCTCCGTATCCATCAAACTTAAACCCGGTTGCGCTTGAAGAACCAGTAATGGTAACTAACTTGGTAGCCAAAAATAATCTGTCATTTGTACCACCTCGAATCATAGGTGCCGTTATACTACCTATCTGAGAAGTTGCACCTACGTTAAAATGATAATGGGTTCCGTCGAAGCATACAAAATACAGTCCACTTGGAAGTTCGCCATTATCTGCAGAAGATGCCGCGCCATTTATCCAAATTGGAAAATAATCTTGGTCGTTTATTTGCAATGCAATGGCTCCATCATATGTATTTGAATTTTCCATGTGAACAAACATGTAACACGGTGAAGCACCATCCCCGGCAAACCCTTCACACTTTGCCACCTTAATTCGATCTGATCCACTTGCATTACAATAAACCAATGGTTCTCCAGTGTATATATCTGCATTCACGGCTTTGCCATTGATGTCATTTGCACTGGTGTATGGAAATAACTGACCATTCCCAACACTTCCATAAACTCTATGAAAAGCTGGATTGTCCACAAATAGATCACATCTGTATGGATCATATACGTAACCGACAAGGACGTATATGTTACTGCCATTGTCTTCTAGCGTAGTGGGATCTTGCGTCCAAAAAGGTGATTTTAACTTAAAACACCCATATTTGTTGTCCTCTTTATTAAATATCAGATACAGTGGCTTATTTGCTACCAATGCGGACGTAGATGTACTGGTTGTCACTCCGTTAAGCGTATAGCGACAGTCGAAGAGAATAACCGAATATGTCATTGTGTTGTTACCGATTATGGCATCTGCAGCTACGTTACCAGATCCGTTATAGTAAAAAATCTTGCGAATGTCATAATATGTCTCCGTATCAAACGTCTTTGTACCCACGCCGCTATCGGTTGTAAAGCTTGTGTATTTACCGTCAGCCGTTCTTGCGAACAAGCTATACTGTTTAATTCCATTAACCCCGGCAGTCGGATGTGAATAATAAGGTCTAACTGTATACGTATCATTTCCATCCGTGTCTCTACCCTGTTGCAGTTCCCACCGTTCATTGGCGGCATCATAAATAAACAGATATGTCTGATTTAATGCCCAATGAGTAGTACAATAACTATTGCTTTGTGAAAGCCATATCCTCTTTGCCCCAAGCCCATTAAGATTAATTGTACAGTTTGTAGCTGATGCCACCTTGGTATTCTTACAGGTAATCATAATTCCATCATATAGACTAGAAATATCATCACAAGTAAGAACAAAAGCAGTGGCAGTAGAGTTGCTATTATCCATTATAGCTCTGTAAATACCGCCACTTTTCTTAGCTAAAAATACTCCTTCATCACCATTCGATAATGGCAATGCTAATATCTCTTGTTCTGCCATAAAATATTCCTTTCATTTTCCCTAACTTACAGTTATTGTTGCTTGAGTGCCACCAAACGTTGGCTGCGTCACTGACTTTACAGATGTTGCAACAGTGATTGCAGTACCTAACGTTGGTAAACTTCCTTGGTTAAAACTTCCTCCAGTATGTGAAATTATCAGTCTTTTATTGCTGTTTACTGATAAACTTAATTCTGGAAAAGTACAAGTTGGCAAAGAACCAACTCCAGTTACATTTGGTACTGTAGTAGTGTTAAGAGTTACGTTCCCACCAGTGCAATTACCGGCAGGTGTATAGGTTGCAGATGCAGAAGATTTATATGCTAAATTATTTAATCCGTGTACTGCAACTGATTGGGCAGTGCCACCACTAGGAGTTACTTGAAACTTACCATTTGCTGTTCCTTCCGCAAAACTATAAGTAGTATTAGGTGGTATTGCCCATTCACCTTTATTATTTAAATATTTAGTAGTATCAGAACCAGTTCCCAATGCAGCTTTTACCAAAGTACTATTTACAACGTTACTAGCTTTACGTCTATAATATGTAGTATTACTTGTACCACCACCAGCATACTGTGTTACAATATAATCATTTGCTGTTGATGGAGACGTTCCTTCACCTAATCCATTAATTAAAGAAGATAAACTAATAGATTGTGCAGATCCAGAAGATGGTGTTAATTTAACATTTTCTCCATCTCTAGTCATGCTATAAGTAGTATTATGATCAGTAAATACTGCATCTGAAGGTACAGATTTAGCAATAGTATATCCACTAGATTTAATACCACCAGTAGTACCATCAGTAATTACTACCTGCCCAGTTGTAGGATTTGCAGTAAATCTACCTACTTTTTGAGCTGCAGCTTTGCCAACTACTGCGGTATCTGTACTGCCTAATAATCTATTAGGGGTAAATAATAGATCTCCACCATTAATCCATAAACTATCTACATGAGTAGAATCTCTATAAAAATGAATACCTTCGGCAGCACTATCTGATGCATCGGCAGTATATATAGAATTTGCAGCATATATATCAGAATTATTCATGTTTAATGCACCATCACGAGCATCCGTACACATGTTGCCCTTCACAGTAAGTACGCCAGTCATTGTGTCGCCGGTTTTATTAACAGCTCCTATATTAGCTGGAGTAAGATTTACCTGACCAGTTCTATAAGAAGATTCTGCATTACCTTTTACACCAGTAACAGAATCGCTATCATTAGCCCAATATACATTAGTACCATTAGACTTTAATACTTGTCCACTAGTACCAACTCCATAAGTAGTAGCAGTTGAATTACTTCTAGCTTTAATAGTATCGACTTGTAATGTATCTGCAAAAGTAGTATCTGTAATCCGAAGACTCCCAGACACTATCGAATCTTTTAGTTGAGCCATTAAGAAAGCCCTCCTTTACATTTCTATAAATTCTTTTGATTTATAATAATTATTATATATTTGAGCAGAATTGTTTTGATAACCAAATTCATTAGTTTCTATAAACCCATGCTGTATACCACAAAAATCAGAATCATATTCGCTTTGTACCCATGCAGTAGGTTTGTCATTTTGCTCTAGTTTCATTCCACAGATATGTATTTCTCCATTACCGGTTATCCCCAAGTGAAATGTACAATTGTCATCTTGCATTTCTTGAGTCGCAGTAAAAGTATGAGAATAAAATTTCCATTCATTTGTTAATGTGAACGTTTTACCCATTGGTTGAGAGCTTTTTGTTCTGTTCCATACTCTATATAAGCAGGAACCAGTGCCTTTAGCCCACCAAGAACCAGTATATTTTTTACCATTTTGATATGGAATTGAATGCTGTTGAAAATCTCTATTTCCACTTGTATTGCCAGTAATATTATAAGAATATTTTCCAATTGGAACAGTGTCCTCAGTGATTGAAAATACTCCATTTCCACCAGATCCACAACATAAAATACCATCTTCTGGTACTTTTGAAGATGTAGAAAATTCTTTTTTATTTGTTCCAGAAATTAAATTCTCATAAATACCCTTACCACTTGATTCTACAACGCCATTTTTACTTATTATTGGTTTTTGAACATTATAATTCTCATTTATCTCATAATTATGTAATTCTCCGTTTTTAGTTACCTTTGCACCAATATTATACAAATCTAAAATATCAGTATCAGACAATGCCGTTGCATAAATCCTTACATCAGAAATATCACCGACCATTGCAGAATTATTTGGTGCAGTTGCAGATTGTGCTTCTGCTGAAATGCACAACGCAGCAGATGAATATCCAATTCCATTTGTCGATCCAGTTTCAGTGGTTTTTTTTAATTCTCCATCAATGTATATACGGACGCTACTTCCATCAAATGTACCAGTCAGCATATGCCAATTATTTAATAATGACGAAACTGGTATGCCACTATTAGCAACTTTATAACCAACTCCAGATATATATAATGGAAATTGTATGCCTGCACTAGCAGATTCAAAATTCCATCCACCACCTTCAGTGCAACTAATAGGATTTCCCCAAGAAGAAAAATTTATCCATATATTAACTGTTATTGAATCTTTTGGAAGATAACCTGAATTTGATGAATGCGGGGATATTAAATATTGCCCATTTTTAAAATGAAATCCATTTAAATATCTTCTGTTGGAAGTAGTTAGCGTTGGCGCACCAACGACGTTCATATTGTTATTTAACCCTGAAGAGTCATAAATTTTATTATCCATAATTGATTCATCAATCAATTTAATGCCAGCTATATATACATTAAAATATACATAAAAACGAATATATTTAGCAGCTGATAATCTTGGATTTAATGCAGGAACAAAAGATGAAGATTTAAGAGTCCAATCAGTAATTGTTGATAAAGTTATTCCACCAAACGGATAATAATTTGTTGCACCTGCCGTTGATTGACATACGGCAGTACCAATCGGTCTGTCTTCTCCCGAGAATGGACTATTCAGCGTAATAGTATTATTTGTAAAATCAATATGACTTTTATCAGTAGTTGTTGCAAAAGCAGGAGAGTCGTGAGTATATTCTAAATCATCATAAACATGACCGCGTTTATCCTTATATCCAAAAATTGCAATATAATTATAATAATTATTCCCTGCACTCCATTTACTTACATCCTCCAAATAAACAACAGTATCTCCCTTTTTTAACGGTTGTACTAATACCGTTTTTGTCAAAGTATTAAATCCTTCTTTTGAATTATATGTATATATGAAGTTTTTATCTATGTCATATGGTAAAATGGACGGATAAGTCATTGTTGTACTTTGATTTGGCATCGCCTTTAAATATGCACTAATTGTATATTTATGGTGAGAAAAAATCGGTATATATTCATTTGTAGTATTGTTATTATAAAAGCTTGCTTTAATATCAGGTTGATTTGGTGGTATTTCTGTACTAGAAATATTCGTATTAGACCAATTGTCATTACCAAGTTCACCATATCCATTTAATATTAAATTTTGAGTAGAACATATATCATCTAATTTATAATGACATACTAATCCACGAGAAATTTCTTTTATCTCAAGAGGAGATAAGACATGATCATAAATTCTAATGTCATTAATATTACCATTAAAACTAAAGTATCCACCTGCATATGTCTCTCTACCAATTGTAAAATTTGTTGCATCAGAGCTTAGAACAGAACTTGTATTTATTTCACCAACATATTCTCCATTTTTATATAATTTAGTAAGTCCATTGTTAGAAGTGCAAGCTAAATGAGTCCACTTATTTACCGGTACCTCACAATTTATGTATATATTATAATTTTTTGAAAACACATCAACTTTTGTATTATCTTGATTTACTCCAAAAGACCATGTTGATTTATTCCAATCACCAGAACTAATAAAGGTTCCATTATAATGTACATGATTGCCCAATGGTCTTACCCAAATAGCACACGAAAATTTATTTCCAAGTTCTTCAACCAAATTAGTATTGTAACTTATTCCGTTAGATGTTTGCGATCCATTACCAGCCGAAATACATTTACCAATTTTACCACCATTAATTAAACTAACTGTTCCAAGAACAGTAGGGGTTATGTTTAATAATCCTTTGTTATTATAATCTTTTATTAATGGAAGCCATACCAATAATGACATAACCCCACCTCCTTATGAAAAAATAAATTCAATACATTCTAAAGTATTATTGTACTGCATCGTAGCCAATGTTCCACCAACCTGAACTGATTCTGTTGTCAAAACTCCATTAGTTACATATACTTCGTTATCAGAATATGTTTGCGCACTAGCAGCTTGCGAAGTGGCACCTACCAAGAATATTTTAGAGCTAGTATCAGTACTTCCAGTAGTATTCTTTGTATCCGTTGGTGTTCCCCAACTTCCATCATTTCTTAAATACGTTGTTGTAGACGAACCAAATTGAGGCCCATTTGTAAGAGTATTTGCACCATTAAATTTAGCTAAAGAACCATTGGTACCACTACCAGTAATATTATTAGCAATACTAGGAGTAACAGTTACTGTAGAAGCATTACCACCAATAGTTACACCAAATTGATTGGTACCACTAGTAAACGAAATAGAAGTTTCACTTTTCAGTTTTGTAATAGCTGTTTTTATAGATCCTAATAAAGAACCTAAAGTTTTACCACTAGTAATATTAGCTAATGCAGCTGCACTAGTTGTACTACTATCAGTAGTTAATGTAATATCTTCTTCAGATGTATCTCCAAATAAAGCAGGAGATAAACTTTGAATTTGGGTAGATCCATCACCCATATAAATATTATATCTACCAGTAGATCCAGAGGTATCATTCTTAACAAAGAACAATTCACCTTGCTCTAAAACTAAAGTAGCTTTAGTACCGCCAGAGGATACTTTAGATCTATCAGACCGTCTAGGTTTAAATATAATAGCCATAGTATCATCTCCTAACCTTATAGATTGTTAAAACCATATTATGATTATGTGAAATAGGTTAAAAAAGACAAACATCCCTAGAGGCTTATACCTCTAGGGATATATGAATTAATCATTAGGATCACAAATATTAGTATTAAGAGTAACTTTCCATAAATAAACATCTCCACCATTATTTGTTTTACCACAAGAAAATGGTAATAATAATGCTCTTATATGTCTCGATCCAGTTAATCCTCTTATACTAAATTTAACAGGCTGACCATAAGTTCTAAAATTTTCAATATTCCTGAATCCAATTGGACCTTGAAATCCTTGATGATCATTTGAATCATGCCAAGTGTGTAATCCAAATCCTATTTTATGATTCCAAGGAACTTCTGACCACCAATCAGGTTTTGGATTTCCAGAATATGCATCATAACTATCGTATGGTATTAAATGATTTGAATTATTAGGAAATAGATTATCCCAATCCCAAGAATATCCATAGTATGCCTCTTCACTTACTTTTACCCAATTACCAATATAATTTTCTCTTAATTCGGTATTATTTAACATTGTAAACATTACATAATTATGATTTGCTATTCTAAGTGTTCCTGGATCAAATGGATAAGTTCCGCCACCAATATAAGCTTCTACTAAACAAGTATTATATTTAGTGATATCAACGTTTGTTTTATCAGCATTTCTATAATCACTATGTAGCCAAAATCCGATATTATTCGGATATGGTTCTATAGATTCATCTTGATAAGTACCACCTTGTGGATAATATTGTAGCTGTGTCATTCCTATTTCATAATAAGACATATTAAAAGGTTCTATTGATCCTCCACTACTACCAACTGAATGATCGGAACATAATCGTGTATTTTGTGCTTTAGCATCACCAGATTCAGGATATGTGGTTATACCTGTTGGAATATCATTATCCATATCTAAAACAGTAATTTCTCTATAGGATTCCCATACAAGTTCACCATTATAATATACTTTACTAATTTCTGTATTATTATAATATATAGCAGATGGATTTTCAGCATTATTTAAATGAATGGCCATAATAATATACCCTCCTTATTAAATATCAGTAATTCTTAATACAGTTTCACCATCTTCTGTAGCGGTTGCAAAGTTCTTCATATTTGCATAAGAAACAGACTTCGAAGGGTCCATTGTAAATGTACCAGATACTGTAGAACCATTATTAGTAAAGTAAATTCTAGCTTCATTATTAGTATGATGATCTATTTGCATAAATCCAGTTCCATTAGGAGCATACAATGTAAGATTACCACCTTCAGAATCACCAGTAAGATCAAATTTATTAGATAATCTGACAGCAGTAGATCCAACAGCAGTACTCATCATCCAATATCTACCATCATGATTATGATCAGTAGGGGCATAACCAGTGTGAGTATGATTAATCTGTGCATATCTTTGATCAAGATCACCAGTAATATCTATTTCAATCGTATTAATACGATCATTAATTTCAGAAGTAGTCTTAATTATAGCTTGTTTGAGAGATCCAATTAAAGCTCCAAGAGTTCTACCAGTAACTACATTACTTAATGCAGCTGTAGCAGTAGCACTAGCATCAGCAGTAACAGTAATATCTTCTACAGAAGTATCTCCATATAATGCAGGATCTAAGTTCTGCATTTGAGTAATACCATCACCAATATAGATATCATGCTTAAATCCACCACCAATACTATTACCTCTAGAAACAACCATTAATTCACCAGCAGCTAAAATCGTAGTTTTCTTAGAACCGCCCTTTACAGAGGCTTGAATACTTCTTCTTGGTTTAAATATTTTTGCCATTGTTATCCTCCTTTTTCTTGAAAAGGTCAGCCTTACGATTCTTTACAGACTATATTGGCTGAAGTTTTCTTTTTGAATTTAATTTTATTGGTAGAATCGTAGGTACTCTCTATGGAGACCAATATAGACTATTACTAAAATGTTTGCTCGGTATAAAAAGTCCCTAGGATATAATCCTAGGGACCTAATAATTATTTATTCAGGATTGATTTCTTCATCTATTCCAGAAAGATCTTCACCATCAGTATTAGCAGTAGCCACTACATCATCTTCTGTAGTACCAGACATTAATTCCATAATACCAGCTACTCCACCTACAGGAACTGATTGAACTCCACCGCTGCTAGGTAAAATATGATCAGGATAACTAGAATTATCTAATACAGAAGCTTCCATAGCAGATACAGATACAGCGTCTTCATCACCAAAATCCATAAGCACTAAATCATCTAAGCAGTTTGTATTAGATGTCTTAGATCTTATAGATAAAGCATTTTCATATCCAAGTTGATTCCAAGTACTAGTTCCATCACCAATCTTAATTGCGTGATTAGTCATATCATAACCAGGTTCACCAACATTCAAAATAGGATTTTCTGATTCCCATACAGCAGCCGATGCTCTTCTCAATTGAATAATACTAAATACAGTTGGAGATCCACCATCAATAGAAGATGCAGCCGCACCATTAAATGCATAAGGAAGATGTGTCCAGTCAGTTACACCATCACCAATCTTAAACTTAGATAAACCAGTACCAACTCCAGAGTCAGGAACTTCTATTGCTAATTCACCTTCTGCAAGTACAGGATTGATTGAAGTCCAATCATAATTTGTACCTCTTCTTGGCATTATTTTTGCATAAGCCATAATTAATATTCTCCTTTCGAATTATTTTTATTAGGCTTACGCCTATGAAGAATGATATTGATAATATGGATCGTCAAGATCTACAGGGAATGTATCCCAAGTAGAACTTGTAAGAGTATTTACATAGGAAATAATCTGCTGTTTAGTATCAGCAATTCTAGTATCAGTTTGATAATGAACTTGAGCTTCTATTACATCTAATCTATTAGAGAAATCATTATACTGATTTATCATAGTCAACATAGTTGGCTCATAGTCAGTTAATGTATCATCTATCTTTTGATCAATAGCTTCAGGAGATATATTTACACTGATATTTAATATAGCATCTTTTAATTCATTGACATATCTATCAATAATATTTTTGTATGCATAGAATGCTTCTATTAATGCACTATATCTATCATTATCTACAAATTCTGATGTATTTACATACAAACCAGATGATAATACTTGTAATGCATTATTTGGATCATCAACAACATTAATTTCACTTCGAATAGCATTATAACCAGCTTCAAGATAAGTAGAAATAGACTGTGTAGTAACAGCAGTATATCTATAAATATCTTTCAACCATTTAAAAGGTTGGAATTTATTACCCATTACCTCAAACTGATTAGTTTCTTGATTATACTTAATAATAGTATCATTATCAATCATATTTTCTCTTGCTAAGCTGAGACTTAATTGATAATTACCATTCTGAAAAGGTAATTGTAAAGTTCTAGTTTGAGTATCTAAGTATCTAGATTCTGCATTCATAAAATAAGTAGTACCAGCTTTTCTAAAAATAGCTAACTGTGCAGGATCTGGAACTCCATCAACCAATTCTACATTACCTAATCTTACAATAGATTTAGCAAATCTAGTATACAGATATCCATCTAATGTAATGTAAAGCATATTCTCTACCATATCATTTACATCAGGTAATGCCTCTACAATAGAGAATGGATCTGAATATCTAGATTGATATAAGAATAACAGCATCTTATCATATACAAAATACATGTAATTCTTATTTCTGTCGGCAGGTGCAGGTAACTGCTGAGAAGTAACAACTTTTAAAATTCTTTGTGTAGGCTTAATATCATAAATATCAGTAAGCTTTACTAATACATCAATAGGTCTAGCATCTCTAGCCCAATCTGGTAATTGCCACTGAGTATTTATCCAGTTAGTAGGATTTTCATCACTAGATGATAAAGTACTAGGATTACCATTTGGACCATAACGTCTACCAGCTTCATCTGATATAGCCCACATTGACCATTCAAAATCAAATTTACCATTACCACCATTTACTTTATAGTAACCATTTTCAATATAAGGAGTACCATTAGTAATAATACAAGTAATTGCCCAATGAATATATCCAGTGCTACTCTGTACACTTTTAAAAATATGCCACCAAGTAAAATCTTTTCTGTTATTATTAGCAACAGTCCAATCCCAACACTGTCTAAATCCTCCATTAGGAGAATTTGCTACAGTTGACCAATTGTCACCAAGAATTTCATTGCAATAAGCACAAAATTTTTCAAATGTATTAATTCCAGACATTGGTGTGCTCATATACCATATTCTCCTTTTATAACTATCTTATTATTAATAGGTTCAAATATAATAGAATTGATTAAGATATAAGATATGTTTCCAAATCTACTTATAAAGTAAACTATATTAAATTCAAATAAAAATGATACTTATAATTATAGAAATTTTTATTAGGAATTAATATCTTAAGTAATAGGAACTATCTCTGAAATTGCTTGAGGAAAATCCTGAGCATTAATATAAGCTGGAGGATCTGCTTGATCTAAATATTCTAATGCTTCTTGATTAGTATTAAATACAGGAATATTAGCAGCAATAGCTTCAGATTCAGACATATTAATTGCCCATTGATATGGAAAAGTTCCGTTATTATATGTACCAGATATAATTGGAGTTTCTGATATTGATTGTCCACTAATTCTATTACTATATCCACAACTTTTGGTTCCCAAATTAGTAGATATATCTGTAAATACAGTATTATTAATACCTCCAGTTCCTTTTGCTCCACTAAGTAAATACATATTTCCAGAGCTTACTGTATATTCTTTGGATGTACAAAATCTATAATTAGAATATATTTTATATGTTCCAGTTCCTCCTGAAGCAGCCACAAATGTAATAAAATATTTATAATAGTTACTATCTGGTCCCAAATAATTACCACTTCTATCTTCATTTGGTAACAATATTTGACCAATATCAGTAAGATAATCTGTTAAATTATTATAAGTTTTTTCTACAGGACTTATTCCTTTTAACGCTCTTATTTCATTAGGAATATTTTGCCCATTAATATAAGTAGCTGTAAGACAATATGTTAATGCTTCTGCATTGGTATCAAATATAGGAATATTTACATATACAAGTTCAGACATATTACCCCATGCAGTCCAATTATAAGGACAAACTTCCCATGCATTTGTGCTTGTATTGTAATATTCTGCAATTGCAGTAGCATCAGTTACTGCTCCACTTGCAATATTATATAAATTACATACTTTAGATCCTTGATTTGTATGAATTTGATATAATGAATCAACAGATCCACTTGTAGCTTTGCCAGCAGTTAATAAATCATATCCAGTAGATGATATTTGTTGTTTTGAAGCACAAAAAGGATACTTAGAATAAAATCTATATTTTCCACCATCAGCTGAAAAAGTTTGCTCTACTATATACTTATATTCATTACCATCTGGTCCAATTACAGGATTTGGTTTAGGTGGAAATTCATCATTTTCTGTTAAATATGCTATTAAATCTTCTTGAGTTGCAAATGATGGAATATCAGTTACAACACTATCAGCTGCATAATATTTATCACAAATTGCTTGATTATCCATTCCTTCACCTTTATAATAGTGGTCTTTTTTATATGTATATCCTGTTACTTTATTTACACCATCACTATTATTCAAAGATAATAAAGTATTACTATTAATAGAATAAATATATGCAAGATCTCCATTGACAGATCCTATTCTAGCATCAGAATAAATAGTACAAGCTGCTGTATATCCTGGTCTCCAAACAACGCTCCAAGTATATTTATATTTATATTTTAAATTATCAGGAGCAGTATATGGTTTAGTGTATCCTTTCTTTTCTAATATAGTATCAGCCATTCTTTCAAATAAATTTCTTTGTGCTGCTAAAGCTGTATCTATAGTAGTATAAGACATTATAATCACCTACCTTTAGTAATTAGCATTTAGTGCTGCAATAACTCCATCTGCTAAATCACTAATTTGAGATCTTATTGCAGTACCCAAGTCAGTATAAGTAGTACCATTTACACCAACTCTAGCATCTATAATTTCCTGATTAGAACTACCACCAGGAACTTCAATAGAAAATGTAGATCCATCTCCTTTAGTAAATATTAAACTAGAAGATGCAGTAGATGCATTCTTGATATATGTTGTGTTAATTTGTTGATTAGAACCATCTTTAGTGGCGTATTCTGCTGTGCCTGCATTGATAGCATATGTTGCAGTAGATGAATTTTGACATACTCTTTTCCAAACACTATTTGTTTCATCATATCTCCACAAGTTATATGTGTCCAAAGCAAAATAAATTCTTTGATATGGATTAACCAAATTTAAAATATCTTGTTCCAGAGGCATAGAAATAATGTCTTTTACAGCGATTCTTTTATTATCGATATCGATATATAAATCACCTGTGTCAGTACATACATTAAATGTACCATTCTTGATACTACTTCTGTACAAAGCAGTAGAAGCTCCTCTTCTAAAGCCAAAATCGATACCGCTAAAGTCGTTAGGATTGGGCATATTTTCTCATTCCTTTCTCTATATTATAACATAATATAGCTTATTTCAGATATTAATAATATGTGAAGTCATTCAATAAATACGGAAACAACTTCCCAGAGCATTAGCTCTGGGAAGAATTGTTACTTATTATCAAATTAGTTTGTGCTCCACCAACAGGAATAATATCCTCATGTAAATAATTTAACCATTCCATTAAAGTCATAGAAGGTATATAAGGACCAGATCCTACTAGAGCTGCTTTATATATTTCCATATATGCTTTAGCATCATCAGCAGCCAATACATTCCAAATATCTTGGTTTGTAATTTCAAATGTCTTTTTTGTTTGTATTAATAATTTCTTAGCATGATTAAAATTCTCTCTAATATATCCTAAAGGATCATGGAACATGAATCCCATCATATAAAAATAGCAATAACAAATTACTTCTATAGCCGAATTACATGCATATCCTTTATCTATATTATTCTTAGCATATTGATCTAAGTATACCATAGCAGTAGATTCAATATAATCAGAGAATAAGAACTCCAAAAATGTATGAGTGCCAGCATCGGATTGATATTTACCATGAGTTAATGATTCGGGATTCTGATACCAACAGTATACTACAACTGGTATATGAAGAGGTTCTCTATTATTCAGAAAATTCATAATACAATTAGACAATGAACAGATATAAATATCTTCATGTGATTTGAAGTCTTTTTTAAAAGCCATTCCAAACTTATTCCACATATTGTCTAAATTATAGAATTTCGCATGACACCATCCTAATGTAGCTCTAAATTCTCTAAATACAGTACCATCCATCTTACACTCATTAAAGTCAGCTACAGCATAATAAGGTTCATCATTATTTTGAATATGCTCCATAACTTTAACTAATGTATCAGGATAAAATTCATCATCTTGATCAGCAAAAGTTAACCACTTACCAGTAGCTATTTCTGTACCTTTTTGTCTAGTATTACCAGGAGCAAAATTATAATCAGTAATAGTTCTTTTAATATGAATATATTTCTTAAACTTTTCAACTACATCATCATATGGTTCTGTAGAATGATCATCAGATAAAATAACTTCAATCTCTTCAGGTAAATGCTGATTTACAATTGATAATAATAACTTAGACAAATACTTACGTGGATTATAACAAGCTACAACAATCGAAAAGAATGGTCTATGTTCCATAATTATATCTCCTTTGCTGGATATTATTAAAATGTATTAATTATAAAAATGTACCCCTGGGTGTAAAATCACCCAGGGGACAATTATTAATTAACTTTCATAACCACAATCAATAGTATTACTCCAACTATGAGCAGTTAGTATATAGTTATATTGTGATTTAGTAGGTTTAGGTACTAAACCAGCTGCTCCATCTGCTGCAGTGGTAGCAGGAGTAAATGCTGCATAAGTGGTATTATTATCTTGAGTAGTAATACTAAATGTACTAGAATCACCCTTGGTAAATGTAATCTTAGTACCACTTACAGAAGCATTCTTAATATAAGTAGTATTGATCTGATTACCACCGGAGTCTTTAGTTGCAGTTCCAGCATTAGTTGCATAAGTAGCACTATCAGCATTAGTTGCATGAGTAGCCTGTGTAGCTGTACCAGCATTAGTAGCATATAAAGCTGTACCTACATTAGTAGCCCAACCTCCACCTGTTAAATAATAATTAACTTGAGATTTTGTTGGCTTAGGTACTAAACCAGCAGCACCATCAGCTGCAGTAGTAGCTGCAGTCATTGCTGCATAAGTAGTGTTATTATCCTGAGTAGTAATAGAGAAAGTTCCGCCATTACCTTTAGTAAATGTAATCTTAGTACCACTTACTGATGCTGATGTAACTGCATCATTTGCATGATTAGCAGTACCAGCATTAGTAGCATAAGTAGCTGATCCGGCGTTTGTAGCATATCCAGCACTAGAAGCATTGGTTGCACTATCTGCATTAGTAGCTTTAGGAGCTTTCTCTTTCCAACCAGAACCAGTTAATACATAATCTTGATATCCTTTGGAAGGAGCAGGTACTAAACCAGCAGCACCGGCTGCACTAGCACTAGCTGTTGTAAAATTAGCATAAGTAGTATTATTATCTTGAGTAGTGATACTAAATGTATCTCCATTACCCTTGGTGAAAGTTACAGTTCTACCACTTACACTAGCATTCTTAATATAAGTAGTATTAATATTATTACCAGCACTATCATTAGTAGCTTTACCTGCAGATGTTGCATATGTAGAACTACCAGCATTAGTTGCATAAGTAGCAGTACCAGCATTTGTAGCATAATCAGCACTAGATGCTTTATTAGCTTTCTCCACCCAACCATGTCCAGATAATACATAATTATATGCTGCACTAGTAGGTTTAGGTACTAAACCAGTAGTACCATCAGCAGATGTTGTAGCAGCTGTCATTATTGCATAGGTGGTATTTGCATCTGAATATGCAAAAGTAGTACCATCACCTCTTGTAAAAGTAAACTTAGTTTTTACACCATCAGCTGCAGTAGTTACATTTTTGATATAAGTAGTTAGATTATTACCAGCAGTATCATATGTAGCAGTACCAGCACCAGCTGTAAACGTACTAGGTTTACCAGTTACTCCAGTCCAAGCTACATGATTAGCAGTACCAGCATTAGTAGCATAAGCTGCAGATGCTGTATTTTTCCAACCAGATGCAGTTAAGATATAATTCTGTTGTCCAGCCGCAGGAGCAGGTACTAAACCAGCAGCACCAGCTACAGATGCGGTAGGTGCTGTAAAGTTTGCATATGTAGTATTATTATCTTGAGTATTAAAGCTAAATGTAGTACCATCACCTCTGGTGAAAGTAATAGCCCTACCATTTACAGTAGCAGTTGATATATAAGCAAGACTATCAACAGCGTATGTAGTATTAGCAGCTGTAACAGCAAATGTAGCTCCATCACCTCTTGTAAATGTAAACTTAGTTTTTACACCGTCAGCCGCAGTAGTTACATTTTTGATATATGTAGTTATATTATTAGCTTTACTATCATATGTAGCTGTATCAGCATTGGTAGCTTTAGGAGCTTTTTCTTTCCAACCAGATGCAGTTAATACATAATTCATAGTATTAGCTGCAGGAGCTGATACTAATCCAGCTGTACCAGCAGCACCAGAAGTAGGTGCTGTAAAGTTAGCATATGTGGTGTTGGAATCAGTTACAGCAAATGTAGCTCCATCACCTCTTGTAAAGGTAAACTTAGTTTTTACACCGTCAGCCGCAGTAGTTACATTTTTAATATAAGTAGTAAGATTATTACCACTACTATCTTTGCTAGCACTAGTAGCAGTACCGGCATTGGTAGCATAATCTGCTGTAGATGCTTTAGGTGCTTTTTCTACCCAACCATGTCCAGATAATACATAATTATATCCTGCACTAGTAGGTTTAGGTACAAGGCCAGATGCACCATCTGCTGCAGTAGTAGCTGCAGTCATAGCTGCATAAGTAGTATTAGCATCGGTTACAGCAAATGTGGTATTATCACCTCTGGTAAATGTAAATTTTGTCTTTACACCATCAGCCGCAGTAGTTACATTCTTTATGTAAGTAGTAAGATTATTGCCTTTAGTATCATATGTAGCTGTACCAGCACCAGCTGTAAACGTACTAGGTTTATTATTTACACCAGACCAAGGCACATGATTAGCAGTACCAGCATTAGTAGCATATGTAGCTGAACCAACATTAACAGCAGTTGATGCTTTCCATTTTACATCTCCACCATCGGCAAAAGCTTCTATACCTAAAAGATATGGAGGATTACCAGAGAATTGAGGAATAGAAGAAGTACCAAACTTCAAAGCTCCAGTCATAGTACCACCAGATAATTTTAGGTAAGTATCTTTAATTATATTACCACCACTATCTCTAGTAGCAGTACCTGCATTTGTTGCATAAGATGCACTAGAAGCAGTACCTGTAAGATTTCCATAGAATGTACTAGCAGTAAAATTGGTATTGGAATTATATCCATCACGTAAAGTAATTAATCCACCAGGATCAGTATCAACCTGAGTTATTGATAGAATTGGTACCAACGAATATACTGTTACAGAACCATTTGGAACACTACCAGCATATTCCACTGGTTTTCTTAATTTTAACCAAATATGATTTTTATTATCAATATTTTCTCTCTTTAAAGAGATTACATTACAACCATTATAAGTGGTTCTATATGCTTTAAATAAATTATTATAACCATCTAATTCCATATAAATGCATCCATTTGTATTAGAATATGATGGTTTAATTAAAATTGGCATTAAAGTAGAACTGTACATTCTGTCTATTTTTATTTTTACATACCAATCGGCAGTAGGTACAGTTTCTGTAGTAAATGTAGCTTTATATTTATAGATATGATTTTCATCATCTGCAGGGCCAATCATTCTGTCATTAAACATACCAGAATTTACTGCATAATTAGCAGTATCTGATATAAATCTGAATGCGCCATCTATAAATGCAAACATTGGATGGCCATCAACTAATCTAAATGATGATGTACTATAAGCCATACCAAGATAAATATAAGTATATCCATCAGCTGTAGTTGGAATTGTTTGAGTAAGCGGTGTTGTACTTATAGGAGTAAATACAATACCATTCAATGTACCCTTTATAAATACAGGTAGATATGCTGTTAATGTTAATGAACTCTGTGTAACATTTTTACTCATATTAATTTCTGAATAAACATTACCAGTTGCAGTATTAGCATTACAGTCTGATGCTAAATAAAGGATAGGCATTGATATATCAAAATCAGTTCCGTCTTTTAAATGTTTATATAAATGAGTAGTAGGATCAGCAACAACAATATTACCATTTAAAATCTTATAAGATCCAGCTTTAACACCACCATTATGCTGCATCTGGGTAGCATTAGAAGTAGTGGTATTTCTACCTTGTTGTAATTCCCATCTAGCATTAGTAGCATCATATACAAATAAATATGTCTGATTTAGTGACCAATGAGTAGTACAATATCCATTATCTTGGGAGCACCAAATTCTTTTAGCTCCCAATCCATTCAGATTTAATGTACAACCAGATGCAGATGCTATTTTTGTATTTTTAATAATGAGTGTTATACCATCATATAATTCAGTAATATCATCTGCAGTGACCACGAAAGCGGTAGCAGTAGAAGTGGTGGTATCCATAGTAGCTCTATAAATACCACCAGACTTCTTAGCTAAGAATACAGCTTTATCTCCGTTAGTCAAAGGAAGCGATAAAATCTCTTTTGTTGCCATAAATATTCCCTCCTTAACTTACTGTAACAGTACTTGCTGTTCCACTAAATATAGGTTGAGTAAATGTTTTTACAGATGTTGCAACTGTAATTGCTGTACCTGTAGTAGGTAACGTTCCTTGAGAGAAACTACCTCCAGTATGAGTAATGATTAACTCTTTGTTATCATTTACTGAAAACTCTAGACTAGGGAACGTGCATGTAGGTAACGTACCGACACCTGTAAGATTAGGAACGGTAGTAGTATTTAGTGTGACAGCACCACCAGTACATTGACCAGCAGGTGTATAACTACCTGTCATACTATTTTTAGAATTAACTGTGATAGTACCAGAAGCATTAGAACTAATTGTAGTACCACCTGTACCAGTAAGGGTAATATTATCTCTAACAGTTGTATCATCTACTACAGTAAGTTTTGTATTGCCATTAGTAGAAGATGCATTATTAGCACTACCAGTACCAGCATACAAATGAGTTACAGAATGAGCACCAGGAATACCAAGATTTGTAATATCAGCTTTTGCCACAGCTGTTACAGATTTGACATGTCCATATGCTGTAACCGCAATCTTATATAATCCAACATCTTTAGCTGTTGTTAATCTATTAGGATCTGTAGCATGAGTATATGCTGTCTTACCATAATCACCTCTATAAGCAGTCGAAGAAGTTTCTCCAAGAGCCAATGAAGGACTGATTTCAACATATGTAGTGCCACCCCATCTATAAGTCAAATTAGTAGATAAATCTACATAAATCTTACCAGCTACACCTTCTGCAGGGAAATCTGCATATGTAGCATATTCTAATACATCATCAACGTAAGCAGGTAATTGAGATGTAGGAACTAATCCATTAGCATCCAATTCAGCTACACCATTAGCAACACCCTTTAAACTAGAAGCAATAGCACCAACTTCAGAAGCAGTATAACTAGGTTTTGTAGCAGCTTTGGCCCAAGCATATACATCTTTTGCATTTCTACTATCAGTTAATCTAGTATCATTACCCATTACTACTTCACCAGTAGCTGCATTGCCAGAACTAGGTACATTCTTTTGAGCAGCTGTACCAAACTTACCTTTCATGTAAGTAAATAAGGCACTTACTGGACGTCTATGATATGTTGTAGTTGTACTACCACCACCTGCATATTGAGCAATATAATAGTCATTATCAGTAGGAGTGGAAGCACCAGTTGTTAAATTATTAATCAGAGTATTTAAACTAACTTCAGTAGCAGAACCACTAGAAGGAACTAATTTAACTTTCTCTGCATTATTAGTTAATGTATAAGTAGTATTATTATCTTGAGTAGTAATACTAAACGTGCTAGCATCACCCTTGGTAAATGTAACTACTCTACCACTTACAGATGCTGTAGTAACTGCATCATTTGCATGAGTTGCAGTACCAGCATTAGTAGCATAGGTAGCTGATCCGGCGTTGGTAGCATAAGCTGCTGTACCAACATTAGTTGCCCAACCATGACCAGTTAAGAAATAATTATATCCTGCACTGGTAGGTTTAGGTACAAGACCAGCTGCGCCATCTGCTGAAGTAGTAGCTGCAGTCATTACTCCATAAGTAGTATT